>FUFK010040808.1_pt1 | contig 11266 bp, 15 predicted proteins | sample 1021851 | NCBI WGS metagenome assembly FUFK01 (sample SAMEA51879418, study PRJEB19060) | metagenome
AACGATAAGATGTTAAATGCTGATGGTGTTGAAGATGAAACAGTAGGTCAACAGTGGTTAGAAACACATAACAACTGGCCTGCACAAATGTGGATTCAAACTTCATACAATACAATAGGTAATAAACATAGAAATGGTGGAACACCTTTTAGAGGCAATTATGCAGGTATAGGTTATACTTGGGATGAAGATGATCAAATCTTTTGGCCTAAAAAACCATATGCATCCTGGGTAAAAAACCTAACTAATGCTAGATGGCAATCACCAATCGGTGATGCTCCTGCATTTACAGCAGAACAAGAATCACAAAATGCAGCTGGTACTCATCAATGGAGATATCACTGGAATGAAGACAATCAATCTTGGGACTTGACAGACGATATAGCATAAATTAAAAATGGTGGTGGTATGCAAAAGAAAGTATTAAGCGAACTAGCTCTATATTATGGTGATGTGGCAATGCCTAAAGGTTGGGACATTGACCGAGATAAATTACAAAAAGACATTTTAAAATCACAGATTCAAAACAAAGAATTTCCATTTTCAAAAACTTGGGATATGTTGAATACCTATATTCGAGATCACATCGGTCTTGAATATGGTATTAATCTTATCAACAAAGAAATGTGGGGCAATGTGTATAAGCCTCAAGAAACAACAATTCCATTATTAAATATAGATCCAGTGGATCTACGGAATTCACCAGACTTTACATTATTGTATGGTGTAAATGTAAAAGACTGTATGGTCAGAATACACTTTGAGGATAATAGACGTAAAGGTAGATCTTGGGATATACCACTTAAAAATAATAAATTTATTATGTTTCCATCTACAAATATGTACTACTTAACTAATAATCAAAAGGATAGTTTAAACTTTGTACAAACTATAACGTATGAATATATATAATAATTTTTTAAATAAAGATGAATTTAAAAACTTGCAATCTAAAATGATGGGAGATTATTTTCCGTGGTATTTTAACGATGGGATTAGCCACGATGGAGATGGTTATTTTCAATTTTGTTTTTCTTTTTTTGCAAATGAAAAAAAACAATGTATAGATGAATATTTTAATATATTAAACCCTTTATTAAATAAAATTAATGCTCAAAAATTTAATAGAATTAAAGCTAATTTAACAACCAAAGAAAATAAAATAATAAAACACGGAATGCATATTGATCAACCCAAAGGAACCACAGGAATTTTTTATATAAATAATTGTAATGGTTATACTGAGTTTGAAACAGGTGAAAAAATTAAAAGTGAAGAAAATAAATATGTAGAATTTAATTCTGTTTTAAAACACACGGGAACATCTTGTACAGATCAATTAAGGAGGGTTGTAATAAACTTTAATTATTAATGAATTTAACTAACTATTACTGGTATTTTAGTGGAGTGCTTACACCTAAATTTTGTGATGATGTTATAGAATATGCTAATGCACAAAAAGAATCTATAGCTAGAACAGGTGGTTTTAATCAAAAAGAATTATCAAAAGAGGATATAAAAAATATACAAAAAAAAAGAAAATCAGATTTAGTATGGTTAAATGATACGTGGATATATAAAGAGTTGCACCCATATGTTCATCAAGCAAATAAAGCTGCTGGTTGGAATTTTGATTGGGAAAGAAGTGAGTCTTGTCAATTTACAAAATATAAACTAAACCAATACTATGATTGGCATTGTGATAGCTGGGATAAACCATATGATCGAAAAGACCCTAATCATCCAGAGCACGGAAGAATTAGAAAACTATCTATGACTTGTCAGTTAACAGATGGTTCAGAATATAAAGGTGGTGAATTAGAATTTGATTTTAGGAATTATGATCCACATATGAGAGATGAATCAAAACATAGAATACAATGTAAAGAGATATTACCAAAAGGATCTATTATTGTATTTCCTAGTTTTGTGTGGCATAGAGTTAAACCAGTAACAGCAGGTACAAGATATAGTCTTGTGGTATGGCATTTAGGAAGGCCTTTTAGATAATGTTTATAAATAGTTATTTTCCAACTGTAATATGGAGCGAGGAAAAACCAGAGTTTGTTAAATCATTAAACAAAGCAAGTAACAAATATATTAAAGATGCAAGAACAAGAGAAAAAAAATTTATAAAAGAACACGGTGACTTTGGAAGATCATATCATTCAACACCATTAACATCTGATAATGATTTTTTAGATTTTAGAAATTACGTTGGTCAAAAGTCTTGGGAATATTTAGATCATCAAGGTTATGATATGTCTCAATACACAACTATGTTTAGTGAGATATGGGTACAAGAGTTTGCTAAAAAAGGTGGTGGACATCACTCAGCACACATACATTGGAATCAACACGTATCAGGTTTTTATTTTTTAAAATGTAGTAATAAAACTTCTTTTCCAATATTTCACGAACCAAAAACTGGTGCAAGATGTACAAAATTAAAAATGAAACCAGATATTAAAGGTGTGTGGCCAGGTCACGAACAATTTCATTTAAGACCTAAACCAGGAACATTAATTATATTTCCAGGATATTTAGAACACGAATATGCGGTAGACTTTGGTATTGAACCATTTAGATTTATACATTGGAACATACAAGCAGTGCCAAAAGAAATGGCTAAAGATGTTTAAAAAGAAAAAATATACAGTTATTCGTCAAGCAATATCAAAAGATTTAGCGGCCTTTGTTAGAAATTATTTTTGTATGCAAAAACAAGTTTATGATACTTGTAAAGCTGCTAGATACTTTTCACCTTTTGAAAATATATTAGGCTATTATGAAGATCCTGTTGATGGACAAATACCAAATACATATTCTGCCTATGGTAATATTGCTATGGAAACTTTATTACTTAAATGTCAACCAGGTATGGAAAAAGCGACAGGTTTAAAATTATATCCTGCCTATACTTACGCGAGAATATATAAAAAAGGCGATGAACTTAAAAGACACAAAGATAGATTTTCTTGTGAAATATCTACGACTATGAATTTAGGTGGCGATGATTGGCCTATATATTTAAGCCCTAATGAGAATGTTGGTGCGCCAGATGGAAAAAATATTACAGCGGCCAGCAAAGCAAAAGGTGTTAGGGTGGATCTAAAACCAGGAGATATGTTGGTTTACAGAGGCGTTGAGTTAGAGCATTGGAGAGAAAAATTTAAAGGCAAAGAATGCGTACAAGTTTTTCTGCATTATAACAATCGTAAGACGCCTGGAGCGAAGGATAATATGTTCGACAAGCGTCCACATTTAGGTCTTCCTTCTTGGTTTAAACGATGATATAATTCTTAGATGGAGGCTGTGTCACCACCACATACCACACAGTCTCCTTTTAAGGANATTTATGAATTTAGGTTTTGACGCAATATCACAATTTCCTATATCTCAAGTAGGAGCNGATAACACAGTAACNATTNNNGNNACAGGTAATAATTTAGTTGCTANTATAGGTAATCCTAATATTNCAGCTGACGCAGTTACNGAANTTGCTACAGGTAATCCATTNACACTTGGTATTGGAACAGTAACAATAGTTGGTACAGCAAATTTAGAAGCACCTAAAACACCACTAACTTTAGGAACGGGGACCGTTACAGTATCAGCAAATGCGAATGTTACAGCATCTGGAAACAACTTGATTATAAGTAGTGGATCTGTTAGTATTGTTGGAACTGCGAGTATAGAAGCACCGGCTACCGCTATGACATTGAGCACAGGCGAAGTAGGTGTTATTACGTGGAATGAAATTATACCAGGAGCAACAATGGTTTGGACACCAATAAAACCTTACTAATATGGCATCAACATTTTCAACAGATTTAGCATTAGAACTTGTAGCAACCGGTGAGAAAGCTGGTCTATGGGGAACTATTACAAATACTAATTTACAAATATTACAACAATCAGCAACAGGTGTAGTCGATGTAGCGATGACAGCTGGCACGGATAAAACTTTACTTTTATCAGATGGTGCAACATCTGATGGTAAAAATATTTATTTGAGATTAACAGGCACAATGACTGCTAATGTTAGTTTAATCATACCTGCGTCTACAACAGGTGGTACAGCCACTAGAGTCTATATTGTTCAAGATGCAACAGATAGAACTACAGCTAACAAATATACATTAAGTATTAAAACAGCTGGATCTTCAAATCCAATTGCTGTTCCTGTTGGAGCAACTATGTTGATTCATTCTAATGGAACAGATGCAAGATTAGATATTTTACAAAAAGGTAANTTTGCAATTACATCTAGTTCTATTACTGCATACACTGCAGTAGCTGGTGATAACTTATTAATAGATACACAAGCAGCTGAAGTTACAATTACATTACCAGCGTCACCCGCTATGGGCGATGAAGTTAGTATTATGGATGTATCTCCAAGTGGAGGTTTTGGAACTAACAAGGTAACAGTAAACAGAAACAGTCAACCAATAAGAGGTGCTGCATCTAATTTAGAATTAACGACAAATAATCAATCGATTAAATTAAGATACACTAACGCAACCAAAGGTTGGCAATACGTATACAACCAAACATCATAGGGGTAACAAATGCTTACGAAAATTAAGTTTGCTCCTGGAATCGATAAACAAGATACTTCAGTTGGAGCAGAGGGTCGTTGGGTAGATTCAGATAATGTAAGATTTAGATATGGNCTACCAGAAAAAGTNGGTGGTTGGCAATCTCTTTTAACAGATACTATAGTGGGTGTAGCAAGAAAACAACACGCTTTTGTTGATACTGATGGTAATAGATACGTAGCCATTGGTACAGATAAATTTTTACTTTTATATTTTGAGGGTCAGCTATTTGACATAACACCTCTTGCAACTGCAATATCAGGTGCAACTTTTACTTTTAACGGAACAACAACTGTAACATTAACCACATCAGCAGATCACGGAATTGATGTAGGAGATATAATTAGATTAAGCTCAACAACTTTACCAGGTGGTACCACTGGTGTAACTACAGCTACTTTTGATAATATTAACTTTCAAGTATTGTCAGTGCCATCTTCCACGACTTTAACTATTCAAGCAGCTACTGCAGGTTCAGCATCTAGTGGTGGATCTGTAACTATCACCCCATATGAGGTGGTTGGTCCAGCAGCGCAATCTTATGGTTATGGTTTTGGTATTGGAAACTATGGCGGAACAATTACTGGTGTTTCACAAACAACTTTAAACGGAGCACTACTTGCAGATACTGCTGGTACTGGTGGATCGGGGACCGCGATTACTGTAGTTTCTACAACTGGTTTTCCTAGTGCAGGAACAATTTTAATAGACAACGAATTAATTACATACACATCAAAAAGTTCTACACAATTTTTAGGTATTACTAGAGGCACAAACGGAACAGCAACCGCTGGTACATCAAACGGACAAGCACATAGTGATGGTTCTGTAACCCAAAACGCAACAGAGTTTACAGGATTTGGTAGTGCAGTGCAGGCGTCAACTGTAACTCTTGAACCAGGTCTTTGGTCATTAAGTAATTTTGGTGAAGTTCTCGTTGCAACAATTGCAAATGGTAAAACATTTACTTGGAATGCAGGAGCTGCTAACCCAACAGGCAACAGAGCTGCAACAAACACATCAGGATTTGAAACTACAAATAATCCAACTGCAACTAGAGTTACATTAATATCACCAACAACACGTCACTTAATTCATTTTGGAACAGAAGAAACTATTGGATCACCTACAACACAGGACGATATGTTTATTAGATTTTCTGTAGATGAAGATATAAATAATTATACACCTGAAGCTACAAACACTGCAGGCACACAAAGACTACAAGACGGCACCAAAATTATGGGTGCATTGGTTGCAAAAGAAAATATTTTAGTGTGGACTGATAATGCATTATATGCAATGAAATTTGTTGGTGCACCATTTACATTTGGATTTGAACAAGTTGGTACAAACTGTGGTTTGATTGGTAAGAATGCAGCGATAGAGATTGATGGTGTTGCGTACTGGATGGGTAACAATGGATTCTTTTCTTTTGATGGTACAGTTAACACTTTACCTTGTTCTGTTGAAGATTATGTTTATGATGATATTGATACAACAAAAGGACAACAAATTTGTGCTGGTATAAATAATCTATTTACAGAAGTTATTTGGTGGTACCCTACAGCTAATGCTACATTTAATGATAGATATGTAGTTTATAACTATGGACAAGACAATGCTAGGTCTACCTATGGGTAATTGGTACACAGCTACAAATACAAATGCAATGAGAACAACTTGGATTGATTCATTAGTGTATCCAAAACCATACGCNACAGCATTTAATAGTTCTAACACAGGGACGTTTCCTGTTATTCAAGGTGAAACAGGTTTAGGNCAAACTGTATTTTTTGAACACGAAATAGGAACNGATCAAATTAATCCNGATGGTAGCACAACNGCTTTAACTTCTTTNNTTGAGTCNTTTAGTTTNTCNTTACAAAAAGATCANAGNGAAGTGTTTTTAGCTATGCGTAGNTTTTTNCCAAACTTTAAAGTATTAACAGGTAATAANCAANTNACNATNNCTGTAAAAGATTTTCCTGCAGACCCAAGCGCTGCAACTACATTAAGTCCTTTTACAATTACATCTAGCACAACTAAAGTTGATACTAGAGCAAGAGGACGTTATGCAAATATTAAAATAGAAAACACAGGGGCCGGTGAATCGTGGAGATTTGGTACGTTTCAAGTGGACTTACAACCAGATGGAAGGAGAGGCTAATGGCAAAGATAGTAGTAAGATTACCAGAACCTAAAAAAGAATATAGTGAAGATAACCAAAGACAGATAAACAGAGCGTTATCAATATTAATAGAACAATTAAATTCAACATATTTAACACAACAAAAAGAAGACCAAGAAAGATTTACTTGGTTAGGATTAGGCTAATGGCAAATATATATAAGAACGAAAAAACAAGTTTAACAAATACAGATTTAACAACACTATATACAGTGCCATCAAACTCTAGAGCTATTGTTAAGTCTTTGTTAATAGCTGAAGATGCAGCAGGTTCGGCAGTTGTTAAAGTCACTTTAGTGGATGCTAGTTCTAATATATTTGTAATAGATAATCAGGTTAGTTTATCTGCCAATGAAAAAGAACAAATATTAACAGAACCTTTAATTATGAAAGAAAGTGAAGCACTAAAAGTTCAAGCAAGTAGTGGTGCAACAGATGTTATTGCATCTATATTAGAAATAAACAGGGAGGACAGATAATGCCATTTGTAGAGCAAGAAGAAGGATACTCAGAACAAAAAATAGACGGCAAAACAGTTAAAGTCTATAAGCCAAGAGTAGAGGTAACTATAAAACATTTAAAAACAGGTAGAGAATACCTATCAGATGCAGAGGCTAAAGAAGACGTAGATAGCCCAGTCACTGATACCACGCAAGATGATATATCTAGAAGTGTAAATATTGTGGTGGGACCAGGTGCTTTGGGTGGTAAAACTAACATATAGGATCGTTGACGAATGTATAAAAACCTAGTAAATTGTACTACACTCGCCTTTTTACAAGCTTTGCGAACTTGCTTCAATATTGACAACATAAAGAGAAACTATGGGATTTTTTAAAAAAATATTCAAACCAGTTAGAAAAGTATTAGATAAAGTAATACCTAATGAAATTAAACCAGCATTACCTTATTTAGCTGCGTTCACACCTTTTCTAGCACCCACTACAGGTATCCTTGGAACAATGACAGGAAGAGCATTACTGTCTGGAGGTGCAAATATAGCAGCTCAACTTGCACAAGAGGGCACTACAGAAGATGATCTTAATTTATTATCGGCTGGTATAGCAGCGGCGACAGGTGCATTATCTGCACCAGGTGCTGGAGATAAATTAAGTGGTATGACTACTGCAGGAAAACTTAAAGGTGCACCTCCTGGAATGGCTGATAGAGTACTGTCTAATAGAAATATTTTACAAAAAGGAATTGATTTAGGTTTAACAGGCGCATCTAAAGCTGCAGACTTTTTATCAGTTGCAGAAGGAAGTGGTGGTGTAGGAGATATACTTAGACCTGGTGGAACTAAAATGGGATTTGATGCAGCAACAGCAACAGCTGTAGGTATTCCAACAGCTCAAGGAGTTGGTGATGCAATGTACACTGATGCTGTGCTTGCACAAAAACAACAAATTATAGACGACGCAATAGCAGCAGCAGAAGCATTAGCGGATAGTGGAGCTAGAGCTCAAGCAATTAGAAATGCAATGAGCGCGTATGATTTCTTTACAGAACAAGAAATTTTAGACACAATTGCATCAGCAGGATACAAAGCTGGTGGTAGAGTGGGATATAAATTTGGTGGTATTGATGCAGCAATAGATAAAGTAGAAGATGAAAGCATAAAAGAGTCAGTTAAGATGGTGTCAGATATGCCTGATATGGATTTAATGGATCTTATAGAAGAATTTGAGATTATATTTAAAAGAAAACCGATGAATATGGAAGAGTTAAAACAATTTTATAGAGAAACTTATGAGATGGAAAGCCCGGTTAAAATGAAAGAAAAGATTAGAGAAAAAATTACAGTGGAAGCTAAAGATGGTGGACTGATGGCAACCAGAATTAATATGGAAAATGGTGGTGATTTATTAGCTTTAGGAGAAGGATTTAAATCAGAAAGATTAAATAAAATGGCTATGGATATGTTTGGAAAAACATTAAGAGAATTAAATGCAGATGAAATGGAAATGTTAAGAGAAGAGTTTAATATAATGAAAGGTGTTACAGAAGCTAAAGATGGTGGACTAATGGATCTCGGTGGTAAAGAAATGGATTTAAGAGGTGGAGGATTTGTACCAATAGGTAAAAAAGAAAGAGCAGATGATGTGCCTGCAAGACTTTCTAAAAATGAATTTGTAATGACTGCTGATGCAGTTAGAGGTGCGGGTGGTGGAGATATTAATAAAGGTGCAAAAAGAATGTATGAAACAATGAATAGTTTGGAGGCTAGAGCATAATGTCAACTACAACTACGATAACAAAACCAGCACCAATACTAGAAGGTTCGCTTACCGCCTTTTTAAAATCCATAGATAAATTAGGAGCAGGTGCAGTACCCTCTACATTTACAGGTATTGACACATCTAAATTTGCTCCTCAAGTTGCAGCACAAACACAATTACAAACAGATGCAGCAAAAGCGGCAGCTGATTTAGGAACTTTAGTTGGACCAGATGCATTTAAACAATTTATGTCTCCGTATCAACAAGAGGTTATTGATACAACATTAGCAGAATTTGATAGACAACAAGCAATAGCAGACACAGCGTTAAGAGATAGAGCTATACAAGCTGGCGCTTTTGGTGGTGGNNGAGAAGGTGTNCTTGCAGCAGAAGCAGCAAGAGGNGCANCANATNANNAGAGCANNNTTACAAGCNNANTTATTAGCACAAGGATTTCAACANGCACANGCNGCNGCAGCANNNGACCTTGCGGCAAGACAAGGACTTGGTACTTATCAAAGTCAACTAGGTCAACAACAACAAGCTGTAGAGCAAGCGAAACTAGATGCAGCACAGATCGCAGCTAAAGAAGAACAATTCCAACCATTCACACAATTAGGATTGGTTGGTCAACAACTAGCACAGATTCAACCAGGAGCATTTCCTACACAAACCGTAGGTATCGGCGCAGTAGGAGCACCAGCTAGCCCTATGTCACAATTCTTAGGTGGCGCGGCGGGAATAGCAGGTATCGCTGGTAAATTAGGATTATTTGGATAATGAGTAGAATATTAAGACGACCTATGTTTAGAGGCGGTCAAGTAATAGATAGCCGTGGCACAGGTATTACATCTGGATTATACGCTGCAGGTGGAGCAGTAGAAACTCCAAAAAGAGGTATTGTAGACGGGCCTGGTTCTTATTCATACAGAAACCTTATGCTTGGAGACACACTTGGAAAAGATTTATTAAATTTAGATAGTTCGATGGGTCAAGGAATGCAATTTGATATTGGTAGTGCTAAAGATTTTTTAGGAACAAGTCGAAATATTCTTGATCAAAGAAAAGAAGTACCAGTGGGATCTGAAGGTGATGTTATTTTAAAAACTACTGAAGATATTTTTACAGAACAAAAAGAAAAAGAAGATGCAGATAAAGCAAAAGCAAAAGAAATGGGTGTTGATGTTGATACAATGAAAGCTATTGAAAAAGAAAATTTAAGTTCTCAAGCCATAAAAGATTCAGAGTTAGAAAAAATGTTAGCTAATCAAAAAGATTTAAGTAAGAGCAATGGAGAAATAAAAACTGAAATAAGTGCGAGAGATTTAATTAAAGAAAACGCAGAGTTATTTAAAGAATTATTAGGTGAAGGACAAAAAGAAAAAATTAAAAGAGCTAGAATACAAGATGCATCAGATTTAGCTTTAGATATTTTTGCTCAATCACAAAAAGAAGGAGCAACTGTTGGCAGCGCATTAGCAGGGGCTGCTGAAAGATTAGTTGGTAAAGATAGTAGAGTTGATAAAGCAAAAGCTTCAATAGAAAAAGGAGATCAAACAGCAGTGGCATTAGCGATTAATGATTACATTGCAGGTAAGAGATCTAAAGAATCAACAGATCAACTTATAGCTAAATTAAAATTAGGAGCTAAATTAAAAGAGGGTTCAATAGCTGATCAAATCTTAGCAGTATCAGCAAGACAAACTCTAACTGGTGGTAAGATTAAAGAAATTTTAGGAGCTGCTGTAGGAGATGGTAAAGGAAAAGGAATTAGAACTATACCTACAGGACAAGAAAATGATTACAAACCAGGACCAGAGGATGAAGGTTTCTTTATTTTTGAAGAAGGAACTAAAAATGTATTTTTATTTGAAGACGGAGTTTTAAAACCTATCTTTAGACCTAGTTAGGAGGTTAAATGGTAACCTTTACAAATCAACCAAAAGATNTAGAAACAACTGATAGTCCAAACTGGGCGCTGTCTATGGCAGCAGCCATACCATCAGGTATTATAAAAACATTTGAAGGAGCTGCAACGTTCGGTGCAGCGTTATTAGATTTAGGTGTAGACAAAGATAGAGTCGAGGCAGTTGAAGCATATTTTGATAAGATTAATCCATTCGATGAAGCAGCAGCCTCAACGGGTATTGGTAAGATTACAGAACTTATAGTTAATATTGGTGTGCCTGGTGGTCTTGCATTTAAAGCAGCAAGTGGTTTAGGTAAAGCAACCATCGCTGCAAAACAAGCTGG
>FUFK010038083.1_pt1 | contig 11263 bp, 10 predicted proteins | sample 1021851 | NCBI WGS metagenome assembly FUFK01 (sample SAMEA51879418, study PRJEB19060) | metagenome
GCCAGCGCGCTGATCGCCGCAGGCGGCGCCGGTTTCGTGCCCTATCANATGAGCCCGGATGNGCTTCTCGGGGCGTTGCGGGTGCTGGCCGCCGGCGAGCGCTACCTTCCCGCCGACATGGTGGTGCGGCCNCAGGGTTCCGGCGGGTGACATCATCCTGACGATGCGTGAGCACGACGTGCTCTCGGGGCTCCGGTCCGGTCTCAGCAACAAGGAGATCGCTGATAATCTTTCACTCAGCGAAGTCACCGTTAAGCATCATATCAAGAGCCTTCGCGGCAAACTTGGCGCGCGGAACCGGGTCCACGCCGTCTGCCGCGCCAACGAGCTCGATATCAGATAGGGCCCGGCGCGCCTGNCGCCGGCTGTTCGGCCNGCGGCGTGACAGCCGGATGTCAGGGCAGTCAGCGGTTCTGGCGGTTATCCACCAGATCGGTAACCACACCGGGATCGGTCAGCGTCGAGGTGTCGCCAAGCTCGGCATAATCGTTGGCNGCGATCTTGCGAAGAATCCGGCGCATGATCTTGCCAGACCGAGTCTTCGGAAGCTGCGGCGCCCATTGCAGCAGGTCCGGCGTGGCGATCGGGCCGATCTCCTTGCGGGTCCATTGCCTGAGCTCGGCCGCCAGCTCGTCGCTCGGCTCGCACCCCTCGATCAGCGTGACATAGGCATAGATGCCCTGGCCCTTGATGTCGTGCGGATAGCCGACAACGGCCGATTCCGCGACCTNGGGNTGGGCNACGAGNGCGGATTCGATCTCCGCCGTTCCCATNCGGTGNCCCGAGACNTTGAGCACGTCNTCNACGCGGCCGGTGATCCAGAAATAGCCGTCCTGGTCGCGGCGCGCGCCATCGCCCGAGAAATAGCGTCCCGGGAAGGTGGTGAAATAGGTGTCGATGAAGCGCTGATGGTCGCCATAGACGGTGCGCATCTGGCCCGGCCATGAATGGTCGATGCACAGATTGCCGTCGACGGCCCCTTCGAGAAGGTTGTTCTCGCCATCGACAAGGACGGGCTTGATGCCGAAGAAGGGCCGTGTCGCCGATCCCGGCTTGGTCGNGGTCGCGCCGGGAAGCGGGGTGATCAGGATGCCGCCGGTTTCGGTCTGCCACCAGGTGTCGACGATCGGGCAGCGCCCTTCACCCACAACTTCGTGGTACCACATCCATGCCTCGGGATTGATCGGCTCGCCGACACTTCCCAGAAGGCGGAGCGAGGAGCGGTCGCATCCGGTGACCGGNGCGTCGCCCTCGCGCATCAGCGCTCGGATTGCCGTCGGCGCGGTGTAGAAGATGCTGACCTTGTGCTTTTCGACGACCTGCCAGAAACGCGAGCTGTCCGGCCAGGTCGGCACGCCTTCGAACATCAGCGTCGTCGCGCCGTTCGCAAGCGGACCATAGACGATGTAGCTGTGGCCGGTGACCCAGCCCACATCGGCCGTGCACCAGTAGACGTCGCCATCCTTGTAGTCGAAGACATACTGGTGCGTCATCGAGGCGTAGACCATGTAGCCGCCGGTGGTGTGCAGCACGCCCTTTGGCTTGCCGGTCGACCCGGAGGTATACAGGATGAACATCGGGTCTTCGGCGTTCATCTCCTCCGGCGGGCAGTCGGCAGAGGCATCCGCCATCGCCTCGTGATACCAGACGTCGCGCCCGTCGACCCAGCCGATGTCACCGCCGGTGCGGCGCACGACGACGACCTTGTTGCAGTCGGGACAGGATTCGAGGGCCGCATCGGTGTTTGCTTTCAGCGGCACCGGCCTGCCGCCGCGAAGGCCCTCGTCGGCGGTGATCACCATATTGGAATCACAGTCCTGGATGCGGCCGGCGAGCGCGTCGGGAGAGAAGCCGCCGAAGACGACGGAATGCACGGCGCCGATGCGCGCNCAGGCCAGCATCGCGACGGTGGCCTCCGGGATCATCGGCATGTAGATGGTGATGCGGTCGCCCTTCTTCGCGCCCTCTGCTTTCAGCACATTGGCGAATTTGCAGACTTCCTCATGCAGCTCGGCATAGCTGATATGCCGGGAATCCGCCGGGTCGTCGCCTTCCCATATGATGGCGGTCTGGTCGCCGCGGCCGGCGAGATGCCGGTCAAGGCAGTTGGCGGCGGCGTTGAGCGTGCCGTCGCCAAACCAGCTGATGTGAAGATCCGCCTTGTCATAGGAGACATCGCTGACCTGGCTGTAGGGCTTGATCCAGTCNATCCGCTTGCCATGCTCGGCCCAGAAGGCGTCGGGGTCGGCGATGGATGCATNATACATCGCCTGATAGCCGCTATTGTCGATCAGCGCGTTGGCGACGGTGCTCTCGCTCGGGGCAAACAATCTGTCCTGGGTCATATTCATCCTCCCACCCGGAACGCCGGCGCGCCGCAGTCATCGCGGTTTTCCGGCTGTTGAAACCGGCGGCAGTCTAGACCGAAGCGCCGTCCGGTCGCAAGATGCGGACCGTCACATTTGCCGCAGCGATTCGACGAGTTCTTCGGCTTCGTCCGCGCTGCCGAGCGCCATGACGGCCTTTGCCGTGGCGAAGGAAAACCCGGCNCGCGCAAGCGAAGCAAGCTGNTTGCGATAGGTGTCGTNATCGCTTTCCCGCGTGAAATAGGGCCCGATCCTGCGCCGTGCCGCCAGCCGCAGNGCCGCCGCNAGCTCGCCGTCGCTTGTCGACTCNTCNGCTGCGGCGAGCGNCTNGTCGGCGAGATCCNGGCCGATGGNGTGCTCGGCAAGGCTGCGGCGGATGGCAAGGGCGGATCCGCCGCTGCGCCGTTTGCTGCGGGCACGGGACAGGGCAAAGGCGGCATCATCGACATAGCTGAGCCGGATACAGTCATTGAGAACGGCGTCGATCGCGCTTGCGACTTCGGCCTCTTCATGGGCCTCTAGCTTGCGCATGGCGAAACGCTGCAATACCTCACGCAGCCGCTGGCGCGAGGCGCTGTAGCGGCCGAGATAATGCAACGCCTTGTTCATCAGCCTTTGTTCGGCGCGGGACCTGTCCGTTGTCATTGTGTCGCCTTTCCGGTTCGGCACCGCGAGCATAGCAGCAGGGACCAGACCTCACCATAGGCCGGGCCAGCGGTCCGACCATCAGTCCGACCCNGCGGCCCAACCAGTGGCTCGGCAGGTCGTTATTTGCCCAGGTTGTCATTTGCCTGTGCCGGACCTATGTTCGGGCGCATGAACGAGCAGTCTTCCCCGCCAACTGACACACCTGTCCGGCAAGGCGATGCNGGCGCGCNCGCGCCGGTTCGTCCGGTGCAGATCGGCCGCGTCAACTGGGTTGGCCTGCAGACCCTGTATCTTCGCGAAGTGCAGCGCTTTGCCAAGGTCGGCATGCAGACTGTCGTGGCGCCGGTTATCACCTCGATGCTGTTCCTGATGGTGTTCGCCGTCGCCGTTGGCGACCGCGCGCAGCTTGCCGGTGATATCAGCTTCATCTCCTTTCTCGTTCCCGGGCTCGTGATGATGACGGTGCTTCAGAACGCCTTTGCCAACAGCTCCTCCTCGCTTGTCGTTTCCAAGGTGCAGGGCAATATCGTCGACCTGCTGATGCCGCCGATCGGCCCCGGCGAGCTTCTTGTCGGCCTGGCCCTCGGCGGGATGACGCGCGGGATTGCCGTCGGGTTGTTCGCGGCCCTGGTTCTGGGCCTCTTCGCCGGGCTGCAGCTTCCCGCGACGCCTCTGACGGCGCTGGCCTTCCTCGTCCTTGGGTCGCTGGCGATGGCGCTTGCCGGAATCCTCGCCGGTGTCTGGTCCAACAAGTTNGACGAAATGGCCACCATNACCAATTTCCTGATCCAGCCGCTGGCTTTCCTGTCCGGCACCTTCTATTCCGTNGACAGGCTGCCGGCNCCGTTCGATACCNTGGCCACCCTGAACCCGTTTTTCTATGCCATCGACGGGTTCCGCTACGGGTTGATCGGGGTTGGCGACCGCTCGATCGTGACCGGTCTCGTCGGGCTCGTGCTTGTGAATGGCGTTCTGTGGCTCCTGTGCTACCGTGTGCTGAAATCCGGGTGGCGGCTAAAGAGCTAGCCGCCACAATTGAAAGGCTGAAGATCGGGTCATGACAGCTGACAGGGCAATGGCGGCAAGCGAGGCGGCGCCGTCGAACGGCATTCTNCCGGTACAGGAAATCCGTACGGCGATCGCGGACGGNGCCATCATTTCGGACATCCCGCTGACCGCCGCGCAGATGCAGCCGGCCAGCATCGACCTGCGGCTTGGCCGGCGTGCCTGGCGGGTCCAGTCATCCTTCCTTCCGGGGCCGGAAACGCGTGTTGCCGACAAGCTGCCCCGCCTTGCCATGCATGAAATCGATCTCGAGGGTGGGGCGGTTCTCGAGCGCGGATGCCTCTATATCGTCCAGCTGCAGGAATCGCTGGCGCTTCCAGCCGAGATTTCGGCGATGGCGAACCCGAAAAGCTCGACTGGACGGCTGGATATCTTTACCCGCCTGATCACCGACGGCGCCTCTGAATTCGAGGCCGTCGCCGCCGGTTATCAGGGTCCGCTCTATGCCGAGATTTCGCCGCGGACCTTTTCTGTGCTGGTGCGGCCCGGATCATGCCTGTCACAGTTGCGCTTCCGGCGCGGCCCGTCATCCATGTCGGACGACGCGATGATCAGGCTGCAGCAGGATGTGGGCCTTGTGCGCGGTGCCAGCGCCGTCGATATCCGCGATGGTGTGGCGCTCAGCGTCAATCTCACAACGGCAGATGATGACGGCATCATCGGCTGGCGGGCCCGCAAGCATGCCGGGCTGGTCGATATCGACGCCCCGGCCAGCTGTGCGGTGGGCGACTACTGGGAGCGGCTGACGACGACCGACCTNGTCGCNGGCGGCCTCGTTCTNCATCCCGACGAATTTTACATCCTTGCCAGCCGCGAGTTCGTGACGGTGCCGAATGACCATGCCGCNGAAATGCGGGCCTATGACACGCGGGTCGGCGAGTTTCGCGCGCATTACGCCGGGTTCTTTGATCCGGGCTTCGGCATGGCCGAACTCGATGCCGCCAGCACCCGCGCGGTTCTGGAGGTGCGCTCGCATGATGTGCCCTTCCTGATCGAGGATGGCCAGACGGTCTGCCGCCTTGTCTACGAGNCGATGTCGGCGATCCCCGACGCGCTCTATGGCGCGTCCGGATCGGGATCGAACTATCAGTCGCAGGGGCTGCGACTCGGCAAGCACTTCATTCAGGACTGATGCCGCCNNCCATGCGGCNCCTGCCNGTGGCAAACATCTTGACAATTCTCGCCAAAATGCCGANTTTGGCAGCCTTCTTTTGCCTTNAGCAGAACCACCGGCACCGCTGTTGACGGGCTGGTGGTTTGGTTTTTTCGGCATCAGGATCAACAGCAGCAGAACCCCACTGGCAAACCNGCAGACCCAGTTTCGCAATGAACGACCAGCAAACGAAAGACGCCTCGATGGCAGGCTCGCAATCCGCCGTCATGAAGACCTATGGCCGCGCCGAGGTTGCCTTTGTAAGCGGCGATGGCTGCTGGCTGGTCACTGATGACGGCAGTCGCTATCTCGACTGTGCAAGCGGCATCGCCGTNAACACGCTTGGCCATTCGCATCCCGGCCTTGTCGCCGCGCTTCGCGAGCAGGCCGGCAAGCTGTGGCATACCTCCAATCTCTATCGCATTCCCGGGCAGGAACGCGTCGCGGCGAAGCTGGCGGCGCTGACCGGTCTCGACCAGGTCTATTTCTGCAATTCGGGGGCCGAGGCGAATGAATCGGCGGTGAAGATCGCGCGCCGCGCCATGCATGAGCGGGGCGAGCCCGACAGGATGACCATCCTGTGCGCCACCGGATCATTCCACGGGCGCACGCTTGGCATGCTGGCGGCGACCGATAAGCCTGCCAACCGGACCGGGTTCGGCCCGATGCCCGACGGGTTCGAGCATGTCGCCTTCGGCAATCTGAACGCGCTTCGCGACCGGATGGGCCCGCATGTGGCGGCGGTGATGATCGAGCCGGTGCAGGGAGAGGGCGGTGCGCGTGACGCNCAGGATGAATATCTGGCCGGGGTTCGCGCCGCGGCGGACGAGTTCGGCGCGCTGGTGATCGCAGACGAGGTGCAGTGCGGCATCGGGCGCACCGGCACGTTGTTCGCCTACGAGACATCGGGCATCCGGCCCGACATCATCGCCGTTGCCAAGGGGCTTGGCGGCGGATTTCCGGTCGGTGCCGTNATCGCCAGCGAAGCCGTNGGCAACGCCATGACGCCGGGCACGCATGGCTCGACATTTGCCGGCAACCCGCTGGCCATGGCGGTGGCCGAAGTGGTGTTGGACGAACTTGGCGTCCCCGGCTTCCTCGAGGATGTGCGCCGCCGCGCCGGCATCATGCGCGACAGCCTGCAGGCGGTGGCAGACCGGTATGAAGGTGCGGTGGTCGAACTGCGCGGCCGCGGGTTCCTGTGCGGGGTGCGCCTCGCTGATGCACTGCCGGCGGGTGATGCGGTTGCGGCCATGCGTGAAGAGAACCTGCTGACCGTGCCGGCTGGCGAGAATACGGTGCGCTTCCTGCCGCCGCTGGTGATCAGTGAAGAGGAAATCGCGCTCGCAGCGGAGACTTTCGAGCGGGTGCTCGGCCGGATGGTCGCCGCCGGGGACGGCTAGGATGAGACATTTTCTGGATATTCGCGATCACAGCGCCGACACGCTGCAANCCATGCTCNATCATGCGGCAGAGATGAAATCGGCGCTGAAAGCCGGCCGGGACGGGCCGAAGCCGCTTGCCGGAAAGTCGGTGGCGATGATCTTCGAGAAACCGTCGACGCGCACCCGCGTGTCCTTCGAGGTCGGGATCAGCCAGCTTGGCGGCACGCCGCTGATGATGTCGGCACAGGACATGCAGATCGGCCGCGGCGAGAGCATCGAGGATACGGCCCGTGTGCTGTCGCGTTATGTCGATGCCATCACCATCCGCTGTTTCTCGCACGACATGCTGCTGACCCTTGCCGAGCATGCCACCGTGCCGGTGGTCAACGCGCTGACCGAACGTTCGCATCCCTGCCAGATCATGGCCGACCTGCAGACAATGATCGAACGGCATGGCCCGCTCGACGGGCAGATCGTCACCTGGATCGGCGACGGCAACAATGTCGCCGCCAGCTGGATCGAGGCAGCCGCGCGGTTCAATTTCCAGCTTCGCATCGCCTGTCCGGAAGGCTATGCGCCGCCGGCCGAACTGACGGCATGGGCGCGCGCCGAAGGCGCCGATCTGGTGATGTATGATTCCGCCATCGAGGCCGCCACCGGCAGCCAGACCCTGGTGACCGATGTCTGGATCTCGATGGGTGACGAGGAAGGGACAAGGCGCGAGGATTTCCGACCCTTCCAGCTGAACGAGGAACTGCTTGCCGTGGCGGCCGGCGATGCCGTCGTCATGCACTGCCTTCCCGCCTGGCGCGGCATGGAAATCACCGAAGCGGTCATNGACGGGCCGCAATCCGCGGTCTTCGACGAGGCCGAGAACAGGCTGCATGCTCAGAAGGCCGTGCTGTCCTGGTGTGTGTCCGGCAACTGACGGCGCACAGACCCGGCGACCCTGACAATGCCGATCCGTTTGCGGAGTTTACCTTGGCCCAGAAAGACATTTTTCCGGTAACAGGCCCTGCTGCTGCAGGCCAGATCCTGCCCTTCTACCTTGCCGGCGAGAATGGCGACGGCGCCCTGATCCGCGGGCGGCTGGCATCNGTCGGCGGACCGGCGAGCAGTATCCTTGCAAGGCACGGCTATCCCGAAATGGTGGCCTCCCTCCAGGCCGAGGCCCTTGCCATTGCCGCCTGCCTGTCCACCTTCATGAAGTTCGACGGCGTCTTCACCCTGCAGGCCAAGGGGAACGGCTTTGTGAAAACCCTTCTTGCCGATGTGACCTCGGACGGGGCGCTTCGCGGCTATGCCGCTTTTGACGACGAAAATGTCCCCTCTCTTGGCGATGATATGGTGGCGGCGATGCCGGCAAGCGTGCCGGCGCTTCTCGGCACCGGCTATGCCGCCTTTACCGTCGATCAGGGAACCGAGAATGGCCGCTATCAGGGGATTGTCGAGCTTGCCGGCGAGACGCTTGGCGATGCGGCGATGGCCTGGTTTGCCAATTCCGAGCAGGTCGACAGCCACATCGTTGCCGCCGCCGGACGGCATGGCGACGACTGGGTCGCCACCGCGCTGATGGTGCAGCGGGTCGCCGCCGATGGCGGCAATCAGACCACCGCTTCGCGCGCCGAGCAGGATGACGCATGGACCACCGCGGACATGCTGCTCCGTTCCGTCACGCGGGAGGAGCTCGTCGATCCGCAGCTGGCGCCTGAGGACCTCGTCTTCCGGCTGTTCAACGCGTTGCGCCCGCATGTGGCCCCGTCACAGCCGGTCGAGGACAAATGCCGCTGCAGTCCGGAAAANGTCGAGGCGGTGCTGTCGCGCATGTCGCCGGAGGAGCTTGCCGGACTGGTTGCCGAGTCCGGCAAGGTCGAAGTGACCTGCGAGTTCTGCAAGACAATGCGTGCGGTCGACCCCGGCATTTCGCGCCACTGATTGCTGCCACATTCATGCCGCCTTCGGGACCTAGTCTTGNACCGNTTTGAACCGGGGAGTTTTNGATGCGCATCACGGCCCTTCCGATCCTTTGCCTTGCCCTTATTTTGTCTGCCTGCACGGTGACCTCCACGCCGCCGCCCAAAGTGACGGTGAGCAGCAAGGCTTTCAGCTCCGTGCCGCTGAATGCAAGGCGGCTCGAGATTATCGAGAACTGGCAGATGCCGATCGAGGCNCCTTATATCGGCCATCTCCAGCACCCGTTGCCGAGCTCGCTTGTCGCGGAATGGGCATCGACCGTACTGACCCCNGCAGGCGGCAGCGGCGAGCTGATCCTCGATATTTCGCNGGCATCGGTCACCAAGGNGAAGCTGCCGAAGGNGGCGGGGCTGGCAAATGCGCTGACCGACCAGCAGGACAGCAAGATCAGGGTCGAGTTCGAGGCCCAGCTGATGTGGCTTCAGCCGGTTGGCGGCGCGCAGGCGATGATCAAGCTGTCATCGTCGCATTCGGTGACGATTCCGGAATCTTCCAGCGCCAATGACGTGCAGCGTGCGGTGAATGAATGTCTGCAGGTGGCAATCGCCGGTCTCGACAGCCAGGCGCGTGCCGAACTTGCCAAGCTCGACAATATCGTCCTTCCCTGACGGGCGCCGGCCCTTATAGATGACTGCACTGGCCTAGCGCCGCCAGAACCCCGGATTCAGCATCACCAGCACGGTGAAAAGCTCGAGCCGTCCCAGCAGCATGCCGAACGCCATGATCCATTTCGCCATGTTGGGAAGGGTGGCGAAATTACCCTCGGCGCCGATCAGGTTGCCGAGGCCGGGCCCTACATTGCTGATTGATGTGGCGGCACCGGACAGCGCTGTGATGAAGTCGAGGCCAAGCGCGCCNAGACCGATCGCCAGAATCACGAAGCAGATGATGTAGAGATAGAAAAATCCCATCACCGAATCCATGACCTCGTTCGAGACCGGCCGCCTGTTGTAATAGGCAAGGATGACGGCATGCGGGCTCAACAGCCGTCCGATCTGCACCCGCGCCGTCGTCGCCAGAACCTGAAGCCGGAACATCTTGATGCCGCAGGTCGTNGAGCCNCCGCAGCCGCCGANAAACATCACGATCAGCAGCAATGTCGAGGCGAACCCGCCCCAGGCCGANAAATTGGCGCTGGCATAGCCGGTGCCGGTCATGATCGAGACGGCGTTGAAGCTGGCCTGCCTGATCGCCACGCCGACCGGCATGCCGGAACTGCCGAGATGCCAGATCAGGATGAGCACCACGGCGACGAGCAAGGTCATGAACCACCGCACCTGCGGGTCCCGCAGCAACGGGCCCCAGCCGCCGCGAACGATGGCGAGGTAGTGGGCAAAGGGAAGGCTGCCGACAATCATGCCGGTGATCACGATCCATTCGATGGCCACCGAATCGAAGGCCGCGATCGAGGCCGTTCGAGTGGAATAGCCGCCGGTGGCGATGGTGGTCATGGCATGGGCGATGGCGTCGAAATTGCTCATCCCGGCGATGGACAGCATGATCGCCCAGAACGCCGTCAGGCTGGCATAGACGATGCCGATGCCGCCCGCCAGTTGCGCGGCGCGTGGCACGACCTTGTCAGCGCTGTCATAGGATTCGGTACGGAACAGCTGCATGCCGCCGACCGACAGCATCGGCAGAACGGCCATCGCCATGACGATGATGCCGACACCGCCAAGCCATTGCAGCAGCGCCCGCCAGATAAGAATGCCGGGGGATGCCAGCTCGATCTGCTGCAGCACGGTCGACCCGGTGGTCGTGATTCCCGATACCGATTCGAAGATGGCGTCGGTCAGGCTGAGCTGCAGCTCGCTGAACATGAAGGGAAGGGCGCCGAACAGGCCGATCGAGATCCAGGATCCGTTGGTCAGAAGAAAGGCTTGCCTGAGCCCCAGATCGAACCCCTCGCGCTGCGAGGTGGCCAGCCAGACGGACACGCCGACGAAAGCCGTCAGCAGGGACGACAGGGCAAAGACCTGCCAGTCGGGCGAGCCGAAATACAGGTCGAAACACATCGGGATCAGCATGGCCGCGCCGAGAATGGTCGTCAGCAGGCCAAGGATGTTCAGCACCGGTGACAGGGTCATGAAAGGGACACCCGCTCTTGATTGCGTTGCCGGATCATAGCGGATCGGCCGCAAAGGTCACAGGAAATTAGTGTGTCAGGCGCCAGCGCGGCGGCAAGCGGCGGATCAGCCCATCCGCGCCTGGTTCAGGAACCGTGCCTGCAGGTCGCTGTCGGTCTGGAACAGGCCTGTGAAGCGGGTTGTCACCATCGAGACATCGGGCTTGCGCACGCCGCGCGTCGTCATGCACTGGTGCTGCGCGTCGATGAGGATGGCGACACCGCGCGGCTGCAGCGCNTGCTGAATGCAGTCGGCGACCTGCGCGGTCAGCGTCTCCTGCGTTTGCAGGCGCTTCGAGAAACTGTCNAGAACGCGCGCCAGCTTCGAAATGCCGACGACNCGCCGGTCGGGCATGTAGGCGATATGCGCCANGCCCAGAATGGGCACCATGTGATGCTCGCAATGGCTTTCCATGCGGATCGAGCGCAGCATCACCATGTCGTCATAGCCCTCGACCTCCTCGAAGGTGCTGGAGAGCATGGCGGCGGGGTCCTCGTCATAGCCGGCGCAGAATTCTTCCCAGGCGCGCACAACACGGCCCGGCGT
>FUFK010049926.1_pt1 | contig 11263 bp, 11 predicted proteins | sample 1021851 | NCBI WGS metagenome assembly FUFK01 (sample SAMEA51879418, study PRJEB19060) | metagenome
GGTAACTATGATGTAGCAACAGCAGGTGATGGTGCACATTTAGATGGTTTCGCTGAATATAGAAAAGGATGGGGTCATGAGCATATCAAGTGTTCAAATGACTCATTCATACAGGCAGTTTCTGTGTTCGCTGTGGGATACCAAGGTCACTTCACTTCATTGAGTGGTGGTGACATGTCAATCACCAACTCTAACTCAAACTTTGGTAACACTGCTCTTAGATCAGCAGGATTCAAAGCAAAAGCATTTTCAAAAGATAAGGCAGGTACGATTACTCATATCATTCCTCCAAAATCACTTAATACAATTTCAACAACTGCAACAGGAACTAATGGTTCTTTAAATATTACTCTTGCTAATGATGGATCAGTAAATGGTCTGATTCAAGGTATGACTGTATCTGGAACAAACATTGCTACTGGTGCAACTGTTAGTTCTATTAACACAAATACTAGAGTAATCACACTTTCTGCTGCAAATACGGGAACTGTTAACGGGAACGTAATCTTTGGTGAAGAGACATCTGTTAACTGGGTNAACATTGATATTCAAAGAACTAAAGTAATTAANACNGCACTTTCTGGACAAGGTGGAACACCAGGCACAAGACTATACTTATATGGTTATACTGTTGAAGCGTCTCCTCCAACCAGTAGAGTTCAAGGTTTCACAGTTGGAGCAAGACAAGATGGAACTGGTAATAGTGCGGTAGCAGATAAAATTAATTGTCTCTTAGTAGCACAAGGTGCATCTGCTGCAAGTGTTCAATCTGCAAGCATATCACCTTATGGTCCTAGTGTATCTGGTCTTGCTGCAGGAGCAACTGGATCTCCATTACAATATGATAGTAATACCTATACTATTAACGGTGTTGCAGGTTCAGTTGGTGGTTGGTATCTAAGTGTATCCTCTACTAATAATAGTATTTACGAAGCGTTAGCAAATAATACACAATACAATACAGTTAGTTTCACTCCTACTACATTCCTTAAGAGAATTCCTGACCCAAGAGACTTACAAGATAGAACATATCGTGTACGTTATGTAATTGATAAGGACAAGACTAATCCACTACCTAGAGATCCTATCTCTGGTTTCGTATTACAACCTCTTAATAGTGATACTACAACATACAACTTACAACGTGCGTTCTATATTTACGATATTGAGACTGTTCAAAAGTTTGAAAGAGGTGTCACTGACGGAATATATTACTTGACATTACTATGCGGATCTATTGCACCTAGCACATCTAACTTTGATGATAGGAAGTTCTCACAGAATGTTAATGAAGTTTATCCTACATTCGATAGAGATAACCCAGTTGCCGACCCTGCTGCTGCAGTATCTGTTGCTGATAATGTTACCATTGGTCTCGTTAACGCTACTGATGGAGCAACTCCAACACCTGCACTTGATCCTAAGAGATCTATCACTAAAGAGGCAGTAATATTCTTACTGACTGATACTGGTTGGCAGAATCCAGGTTCAACTCCTGCATATGATTCAGTTAACGGACGTCTTGCAGGTATCGAACTGACTGCACGAGCAGGAGACGAAGAGACTCGTAAGATTAATATTCGACAAGATAACTCTGGAGTAGTCGCACCAATCAACGTTGAGTTTAGACGACACTCTATCCTAAGATCAGGTAACCATACGTTTGAATATCTTGGTTTTGGTCCAGGTAACTACTCAACTGCATTCCCTCAAACTCAGGTAGAAACATTATCACCTGAGCAGATTAGATTCTCACAGTCAATCAAAGAAGAAGCAGGAGTTGCTTTCTACTCAGGTCTTAACTCTAACGGTGACCTATTCATTGGTAACCAAGTTATCAACCCAGTTACAGGACAGGTTACTAACGAAGATATTGCACAGTTGAATGTTGTTGGTGAAGAGAACACAACNATTGAAACTTTCTCTGAATTAGTGCTGACTGATAAACTGACTGTTATTGGTGGTGCATCTAACGCACTTGAATCAATCTTTGCTGGTCCTGTCACATTCCAAGGACAGACTACATTTACAAATAACTTAACCGCTAAGAAGTTTACTTATAACAACCAAGACGGTACAGTTATTAAACAAACCTTACTAGCACCAGAAAATGCAAGTGGACTCCCCGATTTTAGTAATATCACAGGATACGATACGCCTGGTGATGGCGATATTGTTTATAACATCAATTGGTCACCTGGCAAGTCTCTTGGTTGGATTTATTACGGAGCTGCGTGGTATGAGTTTGGTCTCACGGATACTGGTCAAATCAATATTACTGATGACTCTGGTGTCACGAGGATTGGTATTGGTGTTGCTCCTGACAATAATTACAGGGCAAACATAAACGGTTCAGTAAGAATAGATGGAGACTTAGTTGTTACTGGAACTGGTTCTGTTAACTCAAGTAAATATATTACTAAATCATACACAGGTGATGGCACAACACTCACTTTTGCAGTTACAACTTACACTGGTGGTATTCAACATACTGATGATTCACTGTTAGTATTCTTAAATGGTGTAGCACAGATTGCGGGAGTTAATTACACAGTTGATTCCAACGGAGCAAACGTTGTTTTCAGCGGAGGAGATGCACCATTATCTTCTGATGTAGTGCATATTCTTGAATTACCTATCTAAATACTAATGAGGATTGTAGCATAACATGGCAATTACAAAGATTAGTGGAAATCAGGTTTCCCAAAGCACAAGTGCAATCATTACTACTTTAAGTTTCGTAAGTACATCAGCTGCAGTATTCAGATTACCTTCAGGTACGACTGCAAATAGACCTACAGGTGTATCTGTTGGAACTTTACGTTTCAATACAACTTTAGACTCAGCAGAAATCTATAAGGCAGATGATGGAACGGGATCCGCAGGATGGTCACCCGTTGCAGGTGGTGGTCCTTCTCTTGGGACTGATAGTATTATTAGAACTAATCCTACAACTATCTCGGAAAATCTTACAGTCGGACCTTCGGCAGGAAATGAGTTCGCCAACGGAATGAGTGCAGGTCCTATTACAGTTGCAAACGGTTATACAGTTACAGTAGAAACAGGTGGGTCATGGAGTGTAGTATAAATGAAACTCAACGTCCAAAACATCACTGGGTTGTTGGAGAACAGTTATAACGTAACTGTTCACAAAGATTCTGCAATAAGTTTTCAGACTGGAGCTCAGTTAACGATGGATACGTTATCAACCAGTCATATGATAGTTCCTTATGGAACTAATACAGAGTGGGATGCACAAGTAAGAGTTCACCAAAAGAGTTATGTGAACGGACAAATGAGGTGGAATTCTACAGATCAACAACTTCAAGTATATTATAATGGTTGGATGAATTTGATAACAGGTGCTGCTGTAGGAGAACTTGGAAGTCAAGATAATCCTGCTGTTGATGGAAATGCTCTCATGAGAGCAGGTAAAGCAAGTGGTATATATTGGATTCAACCATTCGGACAAGATGCATATCANATGTATGTTAATAATGATGATAATGGTGGTGGTTGGGTATTATGTGTTCACGCAAGAACATCAACTTGCCAAGAACATATGACTAATGGTGCTGTTCGTATTAGTGGCACGACTGGTCCTAGAACAAATAATACATCTACAACTAAGATGGCGGACAGTTGGATTCAAGCATTACGCAATAGTTCTAGTTACACAGGTAATACTGCATATTGGATGCACGCACTAGACTTCGGTCCTAAAAATGTTTTTATTCAAAGTGAAGCGACTGTTGATCTACTAAGTAGTGCATCTAATGATAACCCTAGAACTAGAGTTTCTACTACATATCAAGGGGGTCTCTCTGACAGAGGACCTAACTCAGGAACTAGAGGTTTTGGAGATCACCATACTTCTGGTGGAACATACTTTGCGTATGGAAGACACCCTGAGCAAGGTAACAACTGCGGATTCAGATCCGATAGTAATGGTGCATCAAACGGATACTTATGGGTAAAATAAAATGAGCAGAGTAACTCTTGGAAAATTAGGTGGTATTGCACAAAGTCTTGGACAGGTATTCATACCCGCAGGAAATAATTTGATTGTTGACGGAGATATATTTCATCATGATGTTGTAGATGCAATGAAAATGCCTACAGGTACGACTGCACAAAGACCAGGTAGTCCAACTACAGGTGTAGTAAGATTCAATACTGATAGTAATTTATTAGAAGTTTATAATGGTAGTGCATGGACAGATGTTGTTGGTCCTGATGTTGCTTCACAGTCTACACTAGGAACTCAAGAGAACCCTGCAATTAGTGGTATGGCACTTAAGACAGAGGGATTACCTTCTGGCACCTATTGGATTAAACCTACCTCAAGCACAAATAGTTACAACATGTATGTTGATAATGATCGTAATGGTGGTGGTTGGGTGTTATGTGTTCATGCTAGAACAAGCACCTGTCAGGAACATATGACTAACAGTGCTGTTCGCATCAACAATAGTATAGGTCCTAGATTTGGTAATACAGTCACATCTAAAGTTGAAGATTCATGGATGAACGCTATGGTAGGTGTATCTACATATACTGGTTCTACTAGATATTGGTTAGAAGCACATGGTTTTGATAATCCTGTAAAGAATATGTTTGTTGATAGTAATGCTACTGTAGACTTAATCAGTTCTGCTAGTAATCAAAACGCAAGAACACGAGTCTCTACTTCATATGAAGGTAGTATCTCTGATAGAGGTCCTAACTCAGGAACTAGGGGTTTTGGAGATCATCACACCTCAGGTGGTACATATTTTGCTTATGGTAGACACCCAGAACAGGGTAATAATTGTGGATTTAGATCTGACAACTTGGGTGCATCAAACGGATACCTATGGATAAAGTAACATGAGTACACTAAGAGTTAGCGAAATATACGGATCTACCGCAACTGATCGAAAGATCACGATGGAGAACAGTAACAACCTTGTTATTACTGGAACTTTATCACAGAATCGTTTGTCTAGATTCACACTGCCTATCGGACATACAGCACAAAGACCTAGTTCACCTCAAGCAGGTCATATGAGAATGAATCAAGATTTGGGTTACGTTGAAGTTTATAATGGTAGCACATGGTATAGAGTGAGTGGTGCTGTTGTTGGAGGTGCGGGAACTCAAGCAAATCCTGCAACCAATTCACAACAACTCGCAGGACTGTCTAGTGGTGTTTACTGGATTCAACCTGGTGGTCAAACAGCATATCAAATGTATGTTGATAACGCTAGATTTGGTGGTGGTTGGGTATTAGTGGCACATGTAAGAACATCTACATGTCAAGATCACATGACTAATAGTGCTGTTCGTATCTCTGGAACTACAGGTCCTAGAACAACAGATACATCTACATCTAAGATGGCGGACAGTTGGATCAATGCTCTTGTTAATGGTTCAGCATATACTGGTTCTACTAGATATTGGATGGAAGCAACTGGATTCAATAAAAATGTATTCATAGATTCTAATGCCACAGTTGATTTGTTAAGTTCTGCTAGTAATGAAAATGCTAGAACTAGAATTTCTACTACATATGAAGGAACTTTATCTGATAGAGGTCCTAACACAGGAACTAGAGGTTTCGGTGATCACCATACATCAGGTGGAACGTACTTCGCTTATGGTAGACACCCAGAACAAGGCAACAACTGCGGATTTAGAGAAGATACCAATGGTTCATCTAATGGTTACCTTTGGGTAAAATGATAAATAAAACATACAGGATTTTTTAAAACATGTCTGAAATTAAAGTAGATAAAGTTAAAGGTAGACAGGCAGCAGCATCTGGTCCTGANGTAACCTTTGATTCGACTGGAAATATATCTTTTGGAGGTAATATCNCATCTACTGGTGATGTAACTGCTGATGATGTCACCATTAACTCAGTATTACTCATTCCTCGATATACAACGAGTGCTTTACCCAGTAGTGGACAAACGATTGGTAGTATTGTTTATGATACTGATGATGGTGTGATGAAAGTTTGGGACGGAACAGAGTGGAGAAATGTTGGAAAGGGAGCAGGAATAACAGGTAGCGGAGGTTCAGTTTCTACAGCAGGTAATTATACTATTCATACATTTACTAGTGGTGGAACATTAACTATTGATGGAGAAGGAACTATTGATGTTCTTTTAGTCGGTGGAGGAGCAGGTGGTGGAACTCGTAATGCTGGTCCTGGTTCTGGAGGAACTGACGGAGGTTCTGGTGGAGGAGCAGGTGGTTGGGTTCAAGTAGCAGGTATGCCAATAACTACTGGAAGTTATCCTGTTAGTGTTGGTGGAGGAGGAACTGGTTATCAGTCTGGACAAAATCCTGGAACACCTGGTAGTAACTCAACTTTCAATGGTCTTGTAGCATACGGTGGAGGATACGGTGCCTCAGGTCCTGGTAATAGACCAGGTGGTCCTGGTGGATCTGGCGGAGGAGCAGGAGGAGGTGGAGGTTCACCTGGTCAAGGTGGTTCTGCACAACAACCTGGTGCACCTGGTCAGTCTGGTTCTAATGGACATGGAAATGCAGGTGGTCCTAATCCTAACCAAGCATGTTACTCTGGTTCTGGTGGAGGAGGTGCAAACAATAATGGCAGCACAGGTGGAAATGGTCGTCAAGCACCTGGTGGAAATGGAAGATCAAGTACATATTCTGGAAGTAATACAACCTACGCAGGTGGCGGAGGAGGTGGCGGTGGTCATCCAGGTTCCTGTCGTGGAGGAAACGGAGGTTCTGGTGGCGGTGGACATGGTGGTTCATCACCTCAACGTTCTGGTAATGGAAGGGGTGCAGCAGGTTCTTCTAATCGCGGTGGCGGTGGAGGAGGTGGTGCAGGTAACCCTTGGCCAAATGGGTCAGGTGGTAATGGTGGTAGTGGTATTGTTATTATTAGATACGAGACACCCTAACTCAGCAAAATATATCGCATCAATCTTAGATCGCTTCATAGTTTCAATAGCATCAACAGGAGTTTCAACAATACATTCACCCGCAAGGTTAAAAGATGTATTGAACAAAATAGGAACCCCTGTTTTTTCATGGAAACAATTAATTAGTTGATAGAAATGAAAGTTTTGATCTGCATTTACTGTCTGAACTCTACAAGTATTATCAACATGAGTAACACCAGGTATTTCATCTGACATGACATTTACCGCATACATCATATAAGGACTCTGACTTAATCCTCTCATATCAAACCAACCGTCTGCATATTCTTCCATAACTGTTGCAGCAAATGGTCTAAACTCTTCACGTCTCTTTACTCTATTGATTATATTTTTTGCTTCTTTATTACGAGGGTCAAATAATATAGATCTATTTCCCAATGCTCTAGGTCCTGCTTCTGATCTACCTTGATAGATTGCAATTATTTTTCCGTCTGCAATCATATCTGCTACTTCAAAAGGTGTTGTAGGTCTAGTGCTTTCCATATACAACCTAGTAAAGTTATCTTGAACAGGTCCTAGATATAAATTTTGCAGTGGACGTTTTGTCATGTCACCAGTTATTTTATGGTGAACAAATTTTGCTGCTCCAATAGACGTACCTGCATCACTCGATACAGGTTCAATATATAAGTTTACATCACTAGGTAACACACTCAAATAGTAATAGTTTGCAACGCAGTTTAGAAAAAATCCCCCAGACAAACATACGTTCTTACACCCTGTCTGTTCAATCTGATACAGTATATGTTGAGCAACATGCTCTTGTGTTTGTTTTTGTAGGGTGAAAGCAAAATCTGCTTTTGAATTAAAATCACCGAATATAAAATTTATTCCTGTATCATGCAAATCTTTACCAATATAAAATAATTCATTATCAATCAAGCAGTCTTCATATATTGATATTGGTAATTCTTCCCCATAAGATGCCATACCCATAACTTTACCTGCATCTAGTTCATGAAAACCAAATGCCATTGAAGTCTTTTGAAATGCCATACCCTCACCAAGATTATTAGATATAAATGTTTTACCTATTCTATCTCTCGCTTCAAAAGGAACTGCAACATGTCTTTCTATAAGATTAAAATTCGCAGGATAAGATGCTGCAAAGGTTGATGATANTTCNCTACCATAAGTGCCTGATTGAAACATATCNCCTNNTAGAGGTACGTCAGATCCCATTCCNTCTTTTACAATACANATTGCTTCATCAAATCCTGAGTTATAAAAAGCGTGTGCTGCATGCAATTCATGATGTGATAATGATAGGTCATGAACCTTAGTGTCATACTTATTTTCTTTCGTCTTTACATANAAACTATATGGGTCNTCATCAATAAAACAGTCAGCAGGTGTTAACTTACCTACACCTGCAATACAAATGTTATCAAGGTTTTTCGTGTCAAGATTAGTCAAACATTGAAATGGAAAGGCATCATACTTTCTATTAGATAATCTTTCATTCTCAAGGTGGTAGACAATTTCGCCATTTTGTAGTAAAGTAGTAGAGGAATTATGAACTCTACTGATACCTAAATTTCTCATAGGTGTTTTAGATTCCCGATACATATATTATAACATGATTTTTAAATTATGGCATTTAACACAATGTGGTATGAGACACAAATTCCAGAGGAAATTGTAGGACTCATAGAAAGAGAGAGTAAACCATATGATGACATAGTAAATGTTGCAACTGTTAGAGAAGGAGAAGTATTAGAGACTAGAGACGCTCAAACATCTTGGATTCCTGCAGATAATTGGGTTGGAGGATTCTGTATGTCTTATGTATTAAAGTCAAACAGAGATAACTTTATGTATGACATAGAAGGTATTGATAGTAACGAAATTCAATACACAGTGTATGAAAAAGGTCAATACTATAACTGGCATCAAGATGCAGATCATACTACCTATAATGATGATGGTAAGTTAAGAAAACTGTCATTTATTTTACAACTGTCATCACCTGATGATTATCAAGGTGGTAATATTGAAATGAAAAACACTGATGAAGACATATATCTAGTTCCTAGACGTAGAGGTACGTTTATTGTTTTTGATAGTAGGACACCTCATAGAGTTACTGAAGTTACAGGTGGTAAACGAAAGACTCTAGTTGGTTGGGTAACAGGACCGAGGTGGAAATGATACACTATAAAGATTGGACAGTAATACAGTTAAAACATTTGGCGATTGCTCCTTTGTTAGTTGAAGAACCCCCTCTAGAGAGAGGAAAGTTTGGATATGATAGACATGGTAGAATGGAAAATTTATCAGAGGAGGGTCAAGTTCCAAATAGTCTTGCAAGATATAATCACCCTAAGTATAAAGAACTATATAAAGGTGTTCAATCAAAAATTGAAACTATCTTAGGGGAGAAGTTATATCCAACATATTATTTTGATAGATTTTATTTCAGAGGTCAAGAACTAAAAAGACATCATGATAGACCTGCATGTGAAATTAGTGTGTCAATGAATATCAGCACTAATTCAAATACACCTTGGCCAATATATTTTGAACTTCCTAACGGAGATGTTAAGGAGCTTTACACAAATCATGGTGATGGTGTATTATATAAAGGTATGGAGGTAGATCATTGGCGAGAACCATTAAAAGGTGATCCAAAAATTTACTATCACCAAATTTTCATGCACTATGTCAGAGCAGACGGATACCACGTTGAGTATGCTTATGACACCAAGTGCTAAATAACTAAAGCACAACCTAACGTTTTAAGAGTAATGGCACATTACGCTAAAATAAATGATGATAATGTAGTCGAGAGAGTAGAAGTTCTCGATGACTTTTATGAGTGGAGTGATACTGGTGAATTAGATGAAAATCGTGCAGTCGCCACTCTAAAAAAATTCTTTGGGGATAATACCAAATGGAAGAAAACTTCCTACAATAATAATATTCGTGGTAAGTTTGCAGGTGTTGGAGACGTCTATGACCCAAGTCTAGATAAGTTTATAGCATCTAAACCTGCAGGTATGGAGTCATGGGTTTTAAATAAAGAAACCCTACAGTGGGAACCCCCTACACCAATGCCCCCCTCTGACGAAACTCGTACGTGGGAGTGGAACGAAACAACTAAAACATGGGACGAAGAATTACAATGAAGAAACAGTATGAATGGGTCTCTTTTGATGTAGCAATTAATTTATTAAGACCTCGTGCGAAATGGAAAATAGATCATGGTAAGTTACAGTGGTTAGACCCCAGACCTTGCCCGACTATGAAAGAAGTAGAAGATACTTTAAATAAAATCAAAGACTTTGAAGAAAGTATTGATTATGTTCTTTTACCAGAGCAAGAAAAATTCCCAGAAGACCCTGCACAAGACCCTCATGGTATTGCTGACAGATATGATAGAGACCTTAAAGGTGTAGAAGAAGTTGGCGGTGGTAATGAGCAAGGAGCAGGGATAGGTGGTAAAAGTGGTGTCAATCCAGAATTATGATTTATGAGTGGAGATTACGAAACACTAGCAAAAAACCAACCAGACATTTATTACACTAAATCTAGTTCAAACATGAAACAGATTTTTAGTAATCAATTTTATTATCAATTTAAGATGCCTGACTTTGATATTCTCAAAGAAAGGTTAGAAACGATTGAAAAATTTGATGATGGAGATTTTACATGGGGAGAGTTATGTAAGATAGAACGTGACTCATACAATGTAAATGACTTCTTTGATATTTTAGTCAAACCTGTTGGTATGCTATCGGGTCAACTTGGTGTGAAATTCAATGCTAAAATCTCACACCCTTGGTTAAACAGATATGATCGTGGTGGGTTTCAAGAAATTCATTATCATGATGATTGTGACATTGCAGCTGTAGTATTCCTAAATGATGGTGAAGATTTTTCAAAATTTTATTTTTGGGATTCTAATCACACAGCGTTTACTAAACCTTGGATTAAGATACTCACTCAGATGAAGTTATCAAACATATATTATCCAGAGGTGAAAGCAGGTGATGTTTTGTTATTTCCCTCACACATGTTGCATGGTGTTTCCCCTCATAATTCTGATATAATTAGAAAGACATTTTCTTTTAATGTGATAGTGACAAATGTCGAATGAAGTTTATCTAACTGATAATTTTTTGAGTGATGACATGTGTAATTGGTTCATGTCATTTCATCAAACTATGTTTCCTTTATATGGATCAGAGTTTGAAAATAGAAGGATTATTAATTTAACAGAACTAACTCATGTTCTCTACAATAATAATCTACCTTATGATGTAACAGATTATCTAAAGATAGTCCAAGCAAACTTGACT
>FUFK010072341.1_pt1 | contig 11263 bp, 8 predicted proteins | sample 1021851 | NCBI WGS metagenome assembly FUFK01 (sample SAMEA51879418, study PRJEB19060) | metagenome
GTGTTTTAAGTATTTACCTTAACGCTTATGCATGGAAATATATAGTTAAGTGGTTCGGAGAAGAATTTAACAATAATAATCTAGTTTCTTTTTATGTTTTAACTAATGTTCTTAAATATGTCCCAGGAGGGATTTGGCATTTTGTTGAAAGATTTAATTTTATAAAAAGAATAAGTAATCCTCAGATTGCACTATATTCGACACTTATAGAACCTTACTTTATGTTGAGTGGATCTTTCCTCTTGGCATCATTGGGAGTAATTTTTTCACCACTTTACTTTTTTTTAATTTTACCTTTATTATTTTTAAATAGGAAATTAATTTATCTTGTATTAAAAAAACTAGGATCTCTAAAGGGGAAAGTATTTGAGGTTTTGAGACTTGCAAATTCAAAAGACCAATTTGGGAGAATAAATATAATTTCTTTTTTCCCTCTCAGAGCATTATTTCTTGAAATTGGTTTTGTTTTATCTAAATTTATTGGGTTTTATATTTGTTTAAATACTTTTTACACAAATAATAACCTCAACATCATATATCTATTAGCAGTTTTTTCTTTATCATGGTCTATAGGCTTGGTAGTGCCGACAGCTCCAGGTGGAGTTGGAGTTTTTGAAGCTTTTCTCCTTTTTTTTGTTGGGAGAATTATTCCACAAAATGTAATCCTTGTAAGTTTAATTTATTTTAGGATCATATCTACCTCGGCAGATTTGTTGTTAGGCTTGCCTTTGATAATAAGAAAACTTTTTCAAAAAATTTAGTTTTTTTTCTCTAAATTTGGAATCAACGTCAATGATGCGATAAGGCCTAAAACCATGATAAGAATGGCTGGTGAAATCGCTTCTACCATTCTTTCATCACCAGCATATTGATATATTCTCACAGATAATGTATCAAAATCGAATGGTCTTAAAATAAATGTTATTGGTAGTTCTTTTATCGTGTCTACAAAAACTAAGAGTGATCCTACAAATATTGGTCCTTGTAGGAGTGGTAGATGAATTCTTTTGATTATTCCCAGCCAACTCTCTCCTAGCCCAAGAGCAGCTTCATCAATACTAGGAGAAATTCTCTCAAGACTTGAATCAATAGAACCTTTAGAAATAGTTAGAAATCTGACAAGATAACCCCAAATTAGTAAGCAAATAGCAATGAAATTAAATTTTGAAGAAGAAATGCTTATTAATGATAAAGCCAATACCGTCCCTGGGATTGCGTAACCTATTCCAGAGAGGTTTGTAATTATTCCTAGAAATAAACTTTTATTTGGGCGTCTAGCTAAGGAAATTATTAAGGAGAATATTATCGTTATTAATGCTGTAAAAAGTCCTATACTGATAGTCCTTATTGATAAAGTAAGTAATTCTATAGATAACCCTTTTTGAATTTGATCGATATTTAGCAGAATCCAAAAACATGGAATTCCAAAAGAGAAAATTGGAGGAAATAAGGATACGGTTATGGCCAAAAAGGCTCTAGTTTTTTTTAATTCCCATCCTTGAGAATCTTTTGATGCAGGATTTTCGCTCCACCTCTTTGATTTCCTTCTTGAGAATTTTTCAAAAATAATTAAAGTGAAAACTATTAATAAGGCTACTAAAGATAATCCAATAGCACTTTTTGGATTACCCTCAATTATCCAATTTTCGGCTATTCCTGTAGATATACTTGGAATATTTAATAAAGCAAATGTACCTAACTCATTCATTACTTCCATACACATTAAACTTATTCCCGTTATTAGTGCTGGTAACGCCATTGGAAAAGCAATTTTAAAGAAGCTTCTCCAAGGCCCAACTCCTAATCCTCTACTAGCATTTATTTGATTAACTCCAAATTTATTAAAACTTTCGTTAGCGAGAATAAATACATATGGATAAGTAGAAACTGAAAGNATTAAAACACCCCACCATAAACCAGTTACTTGATATCCATAAATACTTCCTAAATCCTGCAAAACAGCTGTTATTAGATATGCTGGGGCAGCTAGTGGAATTAGCTGTAAAATACGCAGAACTTTTCTGTACTTAAAATCACAATTTGAAAGTAACCATCCATTTAAAGTTCCTAACCCTCCACCAAAAAAACTAGTTAGTAATAGAACTTTTAAAGTTCCTAATACTTCTTCTCCTCCAGCAATACCTAATGAAAAATTCCCACTTAAAATATATCGAAATCCCTCAAGAAGAAAATTGGAAATTGGAATGATTACTAAAAGTGCAACAACGAACGAAGCAAGATAAAAAAGTTTTAATTCGGTTACTGCGTTTTTAAATCCTTTAATAAGTATTTTCAAAAATTAATTAAACCCTAAATATGTATACTCTAGTCTTTACTAAATCTACATGATGAAAGTTGATTCTTAATAGTTTGATGATCTAAGTTTTTCCCAATTAATACTATCTTGTTAGATTTTTCTTTAGTCCATTCTTCATCATCTAGAGAAAATCGTTTTCCAGATAGGTGAAAAATATGTTTTCTTTCACTTTCCATAAACCATAATATTCCTTTCGCTCTAAACACATTTTGTGAGATTTGATTATCTAAGAAATATTGAAACTTTCTTAAGGAAAATGGTTCAAATGTCTCATAAGAAACTGATGTAAAACCCTCTATATTATTGATCAAATCATGAGAATGATCATGTGAATGAGAAGAATGATCGTGTGAATGAGAAGAATGATCGTGTGAATGAGAAGAATGCTCGTGTGAATTGTCTTCTAAATCTTCTTTATCCTTATCGAATTTAAAAGTATCTGTTTCAAATAGCCCGACACTCATTATTGTTTGTAATCCAACTTCACTATTTGTTGATCTCAATATCCTTGGTTCTTTTTTTATTTTATTTATAAATTTTTCGACTTTCTTTAATTGTTCTTCGTTAACTAAATCACATTTATTTAGTAGAAGGATATCTCCATATAAAATCTGAGAATAGGCGATACTTGTATTATTGATTTCAAAATCAAAATTTTCTCCATCAATAACAGTGATGATTGAATCTAATCTTACTTTTTCTCGAAGATCTCCAGCTGCAAAAGTCATTGCTACTGGTAATGGATCTGCTAGTCCAGTAGTCTCGACAATCAAATAGTCTATTTTTTCAGATCTTTCTAAAACTTTAGATACTGTATTTAATAATTCACCATTAATAGAGCAACATATACAGCCATTATTTAATTCAATCATATCTTCCGAGCCCTCTATTATTAAGTCATTATCTATCCCTATCTCTCCAAATTCATTAACCAAAACAGCTGTTTTAAGACCAATTTGATTTTTTAAAATATGATTTAAAAGCGTAGTTTTTCCAGAACCTAAAAATCCACTAATAATCGTAACAGGTAATAATTTTTTAGACATTTTGACGAATTTTTTAAATGAATAATTTTAAATTTGTAATTTATTGATCGAAAACTTTATTTATTTCTGAAGCTAATGTTTGATCCAGATTTGTTATGCCCCCCAAATCATGGGTACTTAACCTAATTATTACTTTTGAATAAACGTTTTCCCAGTTTGGATGATGGTTATATTTTTCGCAAATTAAGGCAATTTTAGTCATAAATGAGAAGGCTTCAACAAAATTTAAAAATTTAAATTCTCTCTGGATTTGTTTATTGTTAATTTCCCAGCCGGGTATTTTGAAAACTAATTCCTTCAATTCTTCATTTTGCAAAAGGTAAGGTTCCATTTAATAAATATTAGTTTTTATTAATTACATTATAAATATTTTGCCTTTTCTCACCCATTATGTGTACATTTAAAACCCTTTCTTTTTTATCAAATCTATGTTCCCACAAATATACTGCTTGCCATGTACCAAGCATAATATTGCTGTCTTGAAAACTCAAAGATAAACTCGTGTTTGTTAATGATGTTTTGATATGTGCTGGCATATCATCAGCCCCTTCTTGATAGTGTTTATAAGAAATTTCTTCTCTGTTTTTTGATAAAGTTAAGTAGGAATTATATGGGACTATAGATTGCATATATTTTTTTAAGTCTCTTAGTACGTTTGGATCAGCATTTTCATTAATAGTTAAGCTGCAACTTGTATGCAGTGAAGTTAAATTTAAAATTCCTGAATCAAAATTGTTTTTTTCAATAAATAAATTTAAATCATTTGTAATATCAATAAACCCCTCACCATTAGTTGTAAATTCTATTTTTGAAAATATTTGTTCCATATAAATAAAACTCAATTAATTAATATTCTATAATGGATAAAGAATGTATGTTATGTGCAAACATCAAAATTTTTATCTTAAAATGAATTTAATTTATTAGTAAATTTTGACCGAAATTCAATGGAATAAGCTCGGGGCTTATCTTAAAGAAACTCAAATATTAGGTTCAATCCAAAATACACTTTACTGGGATCAGAATACTGGGATGCCAAAGAAAGGAGCTTCTTGGAGGTCTGAACAACTTACCTACATTGCAAAAATCTTGCACAAGAGAAATTCTTCTGAAGAATTTTATAATTTAATACAATCTGCAAAAAATGAATTATTAGATACTGAACAAAATTCCAATAATCAACTCTTCATTAAAGGTAAAGAAAGAAACATTAATCTTTTAATCAAGGAATTTAATAGAGCGAAAAATTTAGATCCTAAATTAGTTGAGTCTTTAGCAAAGGCAAAATCTAAAGGATATGAAAGTTGGCAAGAAGCTAAGAAAAAATCAGATTTTAAAGTTTTTCTCCCATTCTTTGAAGAACTAGTCAAATTACGGATTGAAGAGGCAAAACAGATATCAGATCAATATTCGCCATGGGAAACACTAGCCCAGCCCTTTGAGCCTGAATTAACTTTAAAGTGGTTGAATAAAATTTTTCAGCCTTTGAAAGACACTCTCCCAGAGTTGATTAGAGGAATTAACAATTCAAAGAAATATCACTGGGATTTAAGTCCAGAATCTCAACAGAATTTATGTTCTAAATTACTTGATGAGCTTGGGAGAGATAAAGATCTAGTAGTTGTCGGTAAATCTCCACATCCTTTTTCGATTACATTAGGGCCTAATGATTATAGAATTACGACAAGAATTGTTGAAGGTGAACCATTATCAAGCTTTTTAGCAACTGCTCATGAGTGGGGGCATTCAATTTATGAGCAAGGTCTGCCATCACAAAGTCATCAATGGTTTGCTTGGCCTTTAGGTCAAGCAACTTCTATGGGTATACATGAAAGTCAATCGTTATTTTGGGAAAATAGAATAGTTAAATCCAAATCTTTTTCGAAAAGATTTTTTAAAAAATTTGTTTCAGCTGGATGTACATTAAATAATTATTTTGAACTCTGGAAATCTATTAATCATTTGGAAGCAGGATTAAATAGGGTTGAGGCAGATGAATTGACCTATGGCTTACACATACTGATTAGAACCGAACTTGAAATAGATTTAATTGAGGGTGGGTTACCTGCTGAGGATATCCCAGAGGAATGGAATAAAAGATATGATGAACTCTTAGGAATAAAACCATCTAACGATTCAGAAGGTTGTCTTCAAGATGTTCATTGGAGTGAAGGGGCTTTTGGATATTTCCCTTCATATTTGTTAGGTCATCTTATAAGCGCGCAAATATCTTCGCAAATGGAAAGAGACATTGGTTTGATAGATGATTTAATCCAAAATGGTGAATATCAAAAAATCATCTTTTGGTTAAGAAATAATGTCCATAAATATGGCAGATCAGTTAATTCTATGGAATTGATAAGAACGGTCACTGACGAAGAACTATCACCAAACTATTTTATTAATCATTTAAGGTCTAAAATAAAAGATTTTTGCTGAAAGATTACTTTTAAAGAATTTGATTGAGCTTGAGGTTGTAAGATAAATAAAAATTATTTCTTGATGGCAAACCTTAATCAACCCCCAAGCAGGGTTACTCCAAATTTATTGCACATACTAAACGCTTTCACTGATAGCTCGAATACAATAATTAACACTATTGTTGAATTGAACTCTAACACCATAAATAAATATGAATTAATTACAGAAACGGGGCACCTTAAACTTGATAGGGTAGGTTATTCTTCACTTTCTTATCCATTCGCTTATGGATGTATACCAAGGACATGGGATGAAGATGGAGATCCACTTGATGTCGAAATTGTAAGTGTAACTGAGCCATTAATACCTGGATCTATTGTCGAGGCAAGGATTATTGGGGTGATGAAATTTGATGATGGTGGAGAGGTTGATGATAAGGTAATAGCGGTTCTCGCAGACGATAAAAGAATGGATCATATCTCAAGTTATGAAGACCTTGGAGAGCATTGGTTAAAAGAAACAAAGTATTATTGGGAGCATTACAAAGATCTAAAAAAACCTGGAACATGTAATGTTAATGGCTTTTTTGGGATAGAAGAAGCTATTAAAGTGATTAAAGATTGTGAAGAGAGATACAAAAAAGAAATTGATCCTAAATTAGTAAATTAACTAATTTTTGTTTTCTCTAAATTCTTCAAATATTTCGCTTAGTATTTTATCGGCACCTTGGAGCTTTAGTTTTTCTGCTAGTTCTATGCCTACCAGTTCAGGGTCATTAATATTTCCAATAACTTGATCTTTTATAAGCCTTTCTCCATCAAGAGAGGCTACCATTCCAGTAAGGTAAAGCAGTCCATTATCAATATTACTATTGACTCCTATTGGAACTTGGCATCCACCTTCAAGGTCTCTTAAAAAAGCCCTCTCTGCGAGACATCTTTGACTAGTGGGTTTATCTTCTAAGACATTTATAATTTCTAAAACTTTGTCATCGTCAGATTTACATTCAATGCCTAGAGCTCCTTGGCCGACGGCATGAAGGGAAATTTCACTAGGTATAATTTGGTGAATTCTTGATTCAAAGCCTAATCTTTTTAAACCAGCAGCCGCAAGAATTATACAATCAAATTCTCCTGCATCTAATTTTTCCATTCTTGTAATAACATTTCCCCTGATATCTTTAAAAACAAGATGTGGGTATTTATTTCTTAATTGTGCAAGTCTTCTTAGAGAGCTTGTTCCTACAATCGAACCTTCAGGTAAGGTTTCCAATTTATAACAGTCATTTTTTTTGTTTACTACTAAAGCATCTGCGGGATCTTCCCTCTTTGTGATGCATCCTAATTTGAGGCCATTAGGCAAATTGGTTGGTAAATCTTTCAGTGAATGTACTGCTATATCTGCATGACCTACGAGCATTTGTGCTTCAAGTTCTTTTGTAAATAATCCTTTGTCGCCTATTTTTGCTAATGCTACATCGAGGATTTTGTCCCCCTGAGTTGCCATGGCTTCTATAGATACCTCTAAATTGGGAATATTCCTCTCTAGTTGATCTTTAACCCATAAAGTTTGAACCATTGCTAGCTTACTTCTTCTACTAGCTATTTTCAGCTTTAAATTAGTCATTAAATATTATTTTGAGTTTGAATTAAAATAAAGTCGAATTTATTTTAAGCTATTCTTTTGCAAGTTTCTAAAACTGAAGATTATACTTAACTTTTTTTATTTTATATATTCTTTTAAAACTCCATTTCGATTTGGATGTCTAAGTTTTCTTAAAGCTTTTGCTTCTATTTGTCTAATCCTTTCTCTTGTTACATCAAAAATTTGGCCAATTTCTTCAAGAGTTTTCATTCTTCCGTCATCAATTCCATATCTCAATCTGAGCACATCTCTTTCCCTCGGACTTAGAGTGGCTAATACTCCTTCCAAATCTTCTCTTAATAAAGTTTTAGAAACATCTTGCTCTGGATTTTCTATATCAGCCTCTATAAAGTCTCCGAGTCTTGAGTCTTCTTCTTTCCCTATCGGAGTTTCTAAAGAAATAGGAAGCTGAGCACTTTTAGCTATAAATCTTAATTTTTCAATTGTCATTTCCATACTCTCAGCGATTTCTTCTTCACTAGGCTTCCTGCCAAATTCTTGGCTAAGAACTTTTGTGGTTTTTTTAATTCTGGATATTGTCTCGTATAAGTGAACTGGCAATCTAATAGTTCTACTTTGATCCGCAATTGCTCTTGTAATCGCTTGGCGAATCCACCAAGTTGCGTATGTAGAGAACTTGTAGCCTTTCTCATGATCAAATTTTTCCGCTGCCCTAATTAGACCCAAACTTCCTTCTTGGATTAAGTCTTGAAATGATAAACCTCTATTCATATATTTTTTAGCAATGGAAACAACTAATCTTAAATTTGATTGAACCATTTTTTCTTTAGCTCTCCTACCTAAAAGAAGTCTTCTTCTAAATTTGGAAAGAGGCATATCTATTAACTCAGCCCATTCTCTAACTGATGGGAAATGTCCTTTTTCTGACTCATATTGAGTTGCCAGTTCTTCTAATTGAAGTAGGTCAGCAATTTTTCTTGCAAGTTCAATTTCTTCATCTGGTCTCAAAAGCCTAATTCTTCCAATTTCTTGGAGATAAACTCTTATTGAATCTTCGGTATAGATACCTTTTGGTCCAAGCTTTATATTCCCAAGCCCTTTATCTTCTTCTTCAGAATCATTAAATTCATTAACATTTTCAATATTGCTTTCATTTAACTCAGAAGATGTCTCAAAACTTTGACCATTTTTTTTAATATCTTCTTCGACTACTGTGTCTAAGTTTGTATTAATTTTTTTATTGATCTTTTTTTTTGAGCTGGGCTTGGAATTCTTTGATTCTGCTGCTACTGGACACATGATTGACTCCTTTCTACGGTGAATTTAACTAGATTAAATTTTATTTAGGGATAATTTGTACATTTAGTAGTAAATTTCCTTGTTAATTTTGTAAAAGAACTTTTTCAGGAATTTGAATAAAAAAGTTTTTTAAACTGTTGAAAAATTTAAATAGTGCTATAGATTACCTAAAGTAAAAAGTCTTGGGATTTCTCAGACAGGCAGATCANTTTTGAATTTTCAGTCAATGATCAAAGCTTCATGTCTCCCTTAAGAGCAGNATACTTACAATGTGCAAAAAACACTTTGTGGAATGTTCAACAATCCAATANTAAGAAAAAGTTTTGAAGCCGGCAAGTAATCAGTTATTAAANATCTCCTACAAATTGGAAATTTTGCTTGATATAGGTAGTAGTAATGAAAGCTTTTACTATTTAGATGGAAATAATCTTGGTGCAGAAGTTGGGGATATTGTAAATGTGAGACTAAGAGGGAGATTATTAAATGGGTTGGTGATCTCCAAAAAAAACTTTTCGACATTTAACAAAAATGAATCAAATATTTCTGGAGGAAAAAGTATGAGATATTTGTTTGTTGAAAGTATTTTGCAGAAAAAAATATTTGAGGACTCTTGGAGAGAATGGATAGAGTCCTTAGCCTCTTTTTATATGGTAAGTAATTTAAAAATGTTTAAAACTGCATTTCCTCCTGGCTGGATTGGTAAATATAAGAATATTTCTCAAGGTTTAAAAGATCAAATATGGATTGAAACTAAAAAAGAATTTGATATTAAGAAAAATGGATTAACTAAAAAAGAATTTTTTTTAATGAATACTTTGCCTGAAAAAGGTAATTGGCAAAGTGAATTAATAAAGTCTGGTTTTGGTTACACTCTTATTAACTCAATGGTCAGTAAGAATTACCTTGTTAAATCTAAAAGAAAAAAAAATATGAATACTAAACTAAATTCCTTTTTAGATGATCATAACTTAACGAAAAAACCAAATCTTACAAATGAGCAAAAAATTGCATTTCAAGAATTTCAAACAATGAAACCAGGAGAGGCGTTACTTCTATGGGGCGAAACAGGTTCAGGTAAAACAGAAGTTTATATGAGAATTGTTGAAGATCAATTTCTTAAGAAAAAAAGTTGTTTGATACTCGCCCCAGAAATTGGACTAATTCCTCAACTTATCGATAGGTTTTGTAGACGATTTAAAAATGTTGTTTACGAATATCATAGTAACTGTTCTTCCATTCATAGAACTGTAGTTTGGAAGAAAATTATTAATACTAATGAACCTTTAATAGTAATAGGAACAAGGTCTGCAGTTTTTCTTCCAATTAAAAATCTAGGATTGATAATAATGGATGAAGAACATGATGTTTCATATAAACAGGATAGTCCTATGCCTTGTTATGACGCAAGAGAGATTGCTATTCAAATAGTAAAAAGGAATTCTGCAAAATTAATTTTTGGGAGTGCAACCCCATCAATGAAGANNTGGAAANAGTGTATTTTTGAAAAGAATTTTNAATTGGTAAGAATGATTCAAAGGATATCNAGTAATGAGATTCCTGANATAAGAATTATTGATATGCGTNATGAGTTCAAGAAGGGAAATATGAAAATTTTTTCCAATGAATTATTGCAATTGCTTCCTCAACTACGCTTAAAAAATGAGCAGGCAATAATTTTGATCCCTAGGAGGGGGCATAGTGGGTTTTTAAGTTGTAGAAATTGCGGATATTTAATAAATTGCCCCAACTGTGATGTTCCTTTATCAGTGCATCTCGGTTCACAAGGGAAAAAATGGTTAAGCTGTCATTGGTGTGATCATAAATCGAGATTGATCAATCGTTGCCCTGATTGTCATTCAACTGCCTTTAAACCTTTTGGAATAGGGACACAAAGGGTAATAGAGTTTTTAAATGAAGAATTCCCTGACTTAAGAGTGCTTCGCTTTGATCGAGATACAACTTCAGTAAAGGATGGTCATAGAGATATTCTTTCAAAGTTTTCTAAAGGTGATGCTGATATTCTTGTAGGAACTCAAATGTTGGCAAAGGGGATTGACATTCCCAATATTACTCTTTCAGTAGTTATTGCAGCAGATGGGTTGCTTCATCGCCCAGATATTTCGGCAGAAGAAAAATCATTACAATTGTTTTTACAATTAGCTGGCAGGGCAGGCAGGGCTCAAAAAAAAGGAAAAGTAATTTTTCAAACATATAAACCTAACCACCCAGTAATTTCGTATCTTCAGAAAAGAAATTATGAGAGATTCTTAATTGAAAACTCAAGATTGAGAAAAGATGCTAATTTATTCCCCTTTTGCAAGATTTGCCTTCTTAAATTATCAGGTGAAAATTATGAATTAACTGAATCAATTGCAATAAAATTAGCGAAATATCTACACAATTTTTGTGAGAAACAGAACTGGAAATTAATTGGCCCGGCTCCTAGTTTAATTGCTAAAGTCGGTAAAAAATTTAGATGGCAGATATTAATACATGGTCCTGAAGGAACAAAGATACCTTTACCTGATAGATCAATATTATGGAAACTTATTCCAAAAAATGTTTTTTTAACAAT
>FUFK010056319.1_pt1 | contig 11262 bp, 13 predicted proteins | sample 1021851 | NCBI WGS metagenome assembly FUFK01 (sample SAMEA51879418, study PRJEB19060) | metagenome
CATTTACCTGTAATGTATGTGCAGGTTCCACAGTGGGCAGATGATTGGGCAGTATGTGCAGTTGATATACCAGATGCAAAATGTCACTGGTATGTAATGTCTCCAGATAATACTTTTGGTGAGGGATTTAGTTGGGAAGATGCTCCTTGGTTTGACGCTAATGGTTTAAATGATGTTGCACCGATGCAAGCAAAGACAGTTGTTGAGAGGTTGCAAGATAAATAATGAAGCATCCAGTTCCTTTAAGTATTGTTCCCAAAATATTTTGGATCGCAGTTGGTGCAGCAGTTTCAATGAGTATAATACTATGATTCCAGTAGAAGGACATAAAAACCTATACCGTGAAGAATCAGGTGCAATTGTAAACACTGATACAAATGGTTACAATAATTATATCAAAGCAAAAAATGCAAAATTAAATGAAAAAAGGGAAATAGAAGATCTTAGAAATGAGATAGATGAGTTAAAAAATCAATTAAGACAACTTTTAGATAGATAAATAACTAAGATTGGTGATATTGTATGGCTGTATACTCCAGTAATTTAACTATAAAGACGGGAACTACTTTTGAACAGGTTTTTACCTTAGAAGATGGTGTAAGTAATTCACCTATAAATCTGACTGGATTTGGAATCGCTGCTCAAATGCGTAAGCATCGTGGTGATAACACTCCTACTGGAATAACTACATTTACATGTTCAATATATGATGCAATTGGTGGAAAAATTCAAATCGGTCTATCAACAACACAAACTGCTGCCCTTAAACCAGGCAGACATGTATATGATGTTATAACTACTAATACAACTGGAGTTATGGAGTGCGTTGTTGAAGGAATGGTACTCGTATCACAAGCAGTTACACGAACCTGATGGCTAGCATAAGAGTAGTAAAAAATACTAATCCTATAACTATTAGGATTGGACAACGTACATTTAAAAAGGTTGTTGCTTCTGAAAAAGCAGCGACACAAACTCTAAATACGTTGGAAAAACTTGAGGATGTTCAAGATATTGACGTATCTTCTAGAGCAAATCGAACACTTATCATGTATGATGCCTCCACTCAAAAATACCTACACGTCGATCCCGCACAGATTGTTGACTTAGCAGATTCAGTTGATGATGATGCTTATGATGCAGGAACGTTCTAATTAAACATAGATTATCAATAAATAATAACTAAAAGGTAGATTTTAAACAATGGCTGCTCCTGTAATAAAGTTTAAAAGAGGTGCCAACAGTAGTTTACCTGCTCTGAAGGCAGGTGAACCAGCGTTTGTAACTGACGAATTTGATTTTTATATTGGACTGGATAACAACGCCAGTAACAACAAATTTTTCGGATCACATAGGTACTGGACAAGAGAAACTGCAACTGCTGGTTCTGCGGTAAGAATCGTAGAAGGTGCTAACAATGGCGACAATTATATAGAACTTAAATCACCTGCAACATTAGGTGGTAACTTAACATATACACTCCCTGCTACTAACGTCACAAACGGTATTCTTCAAAACGACGGTAGTGGTAACTTAAGTTGGATGACAAGTGGAACACTTGTTGGTCCTATTACTATATCAGATACTACAGATTCAACTAGTAAAGATACAGGAGCTTTAATAGTTGAAGGTGGTGTTGGTATAGAGAAGAGCGTTCATGTTGGAGCCGCACTTTCAGTAACTGATAGATTATATGTTGGTGGTGAGTCAGAATTCATAGGTATTGTTACTTTCCGTGGTGGAACAGTTAGACTTGGAGATTCAACAGCAGACGATATTGTAGTCGGTGGTGAATTTGCTTCTAGTCTTGTTCCAGATGACGATGATACCTTTGATTTAGGTTCAGCAACACAGCAATGGAGACACTTATATATTGATGGAACTGCTGAAGTTGATGCTTTAAATAACTCTGGTGTTACCACAACTACAGCATTAAAAGGATTTTCATATTTACAAGCACCACATTCTGCTACCACACAGAGTTTTACTGTATCAGTTGCAGCGAAAACCGCAGCTCACAGATATAATGGTTCAGGTAGTAGCAATGGATATAAGATTGATGGTGTAGAAGCACCAATACTACACTTAACTCCAGGTAAAACTTACAGATTTGTACATAATAATACAGGCAGTCATCCATTAAAGTTTTACCTTGATGCAGGTAAAACTACAAATTATACTACAGGTGTAAGTTTTCAGAATACTTATACTGAGATTACAATCTCAGACTCTACACCTGCTGTTTTACATTATCAATGCACTGCTCATGGGTACATGGGTAATGCTATTATTACTCATTCAAACGCAGTTACTACTCCTTATGATGCAACATTTAAGGGTGCACTAAGTGTAGAGGGTAATACTACTTTAGGTGATGCAACAGGTGATACCATAACTGTAAATGGTAAATTTAATAGTAATTTAGTTCCTACTCCAGACGATAATAGAGATTTAGGTACATCTACAAATGAATGGAGGAATTTATTCCTTGATGGAACTGCACAGATTGACTCATTAGTAGCAGATACCGCAGATATAAACGGTGGTACTATTGATGGAGCTACTATCGGTGCTAACTCAGCATCTACAGGTGTATTTACAGATTTAACTGGTGGTAATATACAAGTTGGTGTTACTGGTGATAATGAAATAGACACATCAACTGGTAACTTGACTATAGACTCTGCTGGTGGAACAGTTACTGTTGATGACAACTTAACAGTCAATGGAACATTCACTGTATTAGGCACACAATCAATTATCAACACAGAAACCTTAAAGGTTGAAGATAGTTTAATAGAAGTAGGTCTTGTTAACAGTGGTGGATCATTAGTTGCTCCATCATCAGATGCTAACATAGACGTTGGTTTAATATTCCATTACTACAGTGGTTCTGCGAAAAAAGCAGCAGTATTCTGGGATGATTCTGTAGGAAGAATCGCATTTGGTGCAGATGTATCAGAGAGTACAAGTGTATTAACTAACTCAACACACGCTGCAATTGAAGCTGCAGGGTTATTTGTTAAGGATGCAGCAGGTCTATCAGAAGTTATTGGACACGATGGATCACTCAGACAATTGACTAATATAACCGTGGATGGTGGATCGTTCTAGGGTGTAAAGTATAACTTATAAATATAGGTGGGTGTAGACCCACCTTTTTTTATATTCTGTTATGGATGAAAACGAATACAAAATGATTATATCAGTGTATCAAAAAAAGACACATGATATGCTTGCTCAAATTATTGGATTGGAAACCAGAGTCATGGGACTGAACCATGTGATTGAGCAATTAAGTGCAAAGGTAACTGATCAGGAAAATTTATTGATTCAACTGAAAGGTAAGAACAAACCAAAAAATATAACACTAGATTCTGAGGATTTCTAATGGCGAAACCTGCTTCACGAGAAGAATTAGTAGAATACTGTAAGAGACAGTTAGGTGCACCTGTCTTAGAAATCAACGTAAGTGATGAACAGATTGATGACTTAGTTGATGATGCATTTCAATATTTTCAAGAAAGACACTTTGATGGTATTGAAAGAATGTACCTAAAGTATAAGTTTACGCAAGGAGATATTGACAGAGGAAAGGCACAGGGAACAACAGGCGTAGGTATAGTCACCACTACAGGAATATCTACAGCGATAAGTGGATATGGCACAACCACATCAAATTTTTATGAAACATCAAACTTTATTCAAGTCCCTGAAACAGTTGTGGGTATAGAGAAGATATTTAAATTTGATATGAGTGCAATATCTGGTGGTATGTTTAGCATCAAGTATCAGTTATTTTTGAATGATCTATATTATTTTAATTCAGTAGAATTACTTCAGTATGCGATGGTAAAATCATATCTTGAAGATATAGATTTTCTTTTAACAACTGAAGCACAAATAAGATTTAATAAAAGGCAAGATAGGTTATATCTTGATATAGATTATAATAGTTTAAATGCTGGTGATTTTATAGTTATTGACTGTCACAGAATATTAGATCCAACAACATACACACAATTGTTTAATGATAGTTTTTTGAAAAGATATCTTACATCATTGATAAAAAGACAGTGGGGACAAAATCTTATCAAATTCAAAGGTGTAAAATTACCTGGTGGTATTGAGTTAAATGGAAGAGAAATATATGATGATGCACTTAGGGAATTGCAAATGATCAAGGAAGAAATGAGTTCTACTTATGAACTTCCACCTTTAGACTTTATTGGATAATGGCTCTTAACCCCTTTTTTCTACAAGGTTCACCTGAAGAACAAAATCTAGTTCAATCGCTTATTAATGAGCAATTGAAGATTTATGGTGTTGAGGTTACATATATCCCAAGAAAATATGTAAATCGAAGTACAGTATTTCAAGAAATCGAAGCATCTAAATTTGATGATAATTTTCAATTAGAAGCATACGTAAACACTTGGGATGGATATAGTGGTGCTGGAGATGTATTAACAAAATTTGGAATGAGTCTTAGGGATGAATTGCAATTAGTCATCTCCAGAGAAAGGTTTGAAGATTTTATTGCACCATTTATAAGTCAGGAAGATGTAGATGAGGTAGGACTCGCTGTGATGAGACCTCGTGAGGGAGATTTAGTATTTTTTCCATTAGGTCAAAGATTATTTGAAATAAAATTTGTTGAACATGAGGTTCCTTTTTATCAGTTAGGAAACACTTATGTTTATGAATTGCAGTGTGAATTATTTGAATATAATGATGAAACTATTGATACTGGTATTGATGTAATTGATAGTAAGACAGAAGATTTGGGTGTTATAACAGATTTACAGATGTTTAGTGGTGGATCAATTGCTACCGCCACTGCAACAATCGGAACTGGATTTGTTAAGAAAATTTCTCTATTAAATGATGGATCTGGATTTACTAGCACACCAATTATTGGACTGACAACCGCACCAAGTGGTGGAACTAACGCCACTGCAGTAGGTATATTAACCACAAGGAACAATGTAACCTCAATTGAAGAGATAGTTATAACAAATTCAGGTGCTGGATATACAGTCGCACCTATTGTGACCATCACTGGTGGAGGTGGAGTGGGTGCTGCTGCTACATCAGAGATAAGGTCTGATGGTAAGAAGGGTATTATTCGTGTGGCTATAGGTGGAACAGGTGGAGTTGGATATTCAACAACTCCAAGCGTATCAGTTTCTTTACCATCACTAACACCAAATCTTCCAGCATCTCTCCGTGCACAAGTTGGTGCAGGTGGTTCAATATCGGATATCTTTATTCAGGATGCTGGAGCAGGATTCTTCTCACCACCAACAATCACGGTGGGTTCACCATCTGCTCTAGGAGTAGGGTCAGGAAGTTACTGGTTCAATGAACTTGTAACTGGTAGCAGATCTAATTCTACAGCAAGAGTTAAGAGATGGGATCTTGATACTAAGATTCTTCAAGTTGGTATCGAAACAGGAACTTTCTTAAGGGGAGAAACTGTTACAGGATCAAAATCAGGTGCTTCATATGTTATAAGTGTTGGGGCAGCAAACACAGATAAGGATAAATATGATCATAGTGACGAAATTGAGAATGAAGCAGATCAAATTCTTGATTTCACAGAATCAAATCCATTTGGACTATTTTAATGTTAGGAACTTATTTTTATCACGAAGTTATTAGAAAAACCATAATTGGTTTTGGAACATTGTTTAACAACATGGAAGTTAGACATGAAACTTCTGATGGAACAACTGTTGACATCAAAAGAGTTCCTTTAGCATATGGACCTGCTGCAAAGTTTATAGCAAGATTAGATCAGCAACCTGATTTAAATAAAATGGTTGCAATTACATTACCTAGAATGTCTTTTGAAATGACTTCTATTGCATACGATTCTACAAGAAAATCAGGTATAACACAAACTTTTAAAGCAGTTGATAATTCAACTAATAAGTTGAAGAAAGTCTTTATGCCTGTGCCTTATAATATTGGGTTTGAATTGAGTTTACTCACCAAAATAAATGATGATGCTTTACAAGTTGTAGAACAAATATTACCATTTTTTCAACCATCATTTAGTATTACAATTAATTTAATAGATTCAATTGGTGAAAAAAGAGATGTTCCCATAACACTCACAAATGTTACTTTTCAAGACGATTATGAGGGAGATTTTACAACCAGAAGAGCATTAATATATACATTCCAATTTGTTGCGAAAACATACTTATATGGTCCTATAGCAGAAAATCCAGAGGGTCTTATCAAGAAAGTTATTGTCGATCAGTATGCAAGTGTTGATACTGTAAATGCAAAGAGAGAGATGAGATATACAGTAACTCCAACTGCAACTAAAGATTACAATAGTGATGGTGCGATAGATAGTAATGATAATGCACTTATTGTTCCAGGCGATGACTTTGGATTCAGTGAAACATCTGAGTTCTTTGGTGATGCTAGGGATCGTAGTCCAACAACAAGAACTGACATCTAATGGAAAACTATGAATCTATTGATAAAGCATTGAATATCAGTGAAACTGATATAGTGCCTACTAAAAAAGTGAGTCCTCCTAAAGAGGTCTCAAAGATAAACGAGATTGAAAAGGATTATGAATATACTCGTGCCAACTTATATTCAATCATAGAAAAAGGTCAGGAAGCAATAAATGGAATTATGGAAGTTGCTGGTGAAAGTGCAAGTCCAAGAGCATATGAGGTGGCAGGTCAATTAATAAAATCAGTTGCAGATACCACAGACAAATTGATGGATCTTCAGAAAAAAATAAAGGATGTAAATGAAGATGCCCCAAAAACAAATAACGTAACTAATAACGCTTTATTTGTTGGATCAACATCCGAACTCTCAAAGATGCTAAAGAAAGGGTTTCTAAATAATAAAGAGGAAAAATAATCGCTACAATGAAGAAGTGTAAGGAAGGACACTATTACTGTTTCCAAGATAGCAAGTGCAAACCAATTCCAAAAGGTTATCGTAGGGGAGTTGGTGGATATCTTCGTAAAGAGCGTGAAGACGAAAAGGAGGATTCTAAAAAGAATGGTAATGGTAATGGCAAATCTAACGGAAGTTCTAACGGAAATGGGAACGGTGGGAATGGTAGTGGAAATGGTAACGGTGGCAATGGTGGTAATGGTGGTGGTAATGGCTCAGGGGGAGTAGGAGAGAGTGTAGAAATACAAAACTCTGATGGAGAAACAACTGCAGTTGTAGTTGATATAATCGGTCCTGCACATATGAGACCAAGATTAAATGGTGAAGGAGTATGGAAGGGAACTCATATTACTGAAGCAGGAAAAAATTTAAAGGAAAACAGTGTCGCTTTACCATTCTTTCTAAAAACAATTAATAAAACAAATGCACTTAAAAAAACACTACCATTAATTTCGACAGGTATTGGTGCTCTTGGTTCTGTATTGCAAACTAAAAATGATAATCAAGATATGCTAGATGCAGTAAGAAGAAAACAACAAGAAATATTAGGTAAACCAAATTTAGATGATAAATTAAATACTCCAACAGATCAGGGAAATTTTGTGGGTGGAAAAGTGGTTGATAAGAAAACTAAAAAAAGAATGAATAAACCCGAAAATCAATTTAATTCTTATGATCCTCTAACAGAAAGGAAAATGACTGAGAAGGAAAAGAGAAAAGACGATAGATTAAAGAAGAAGTATGATAAGTCTGACATGAAGAAGAGTATGCAGAAGCAATACGGTAAAGAGGAGGGTAAGAAAGTTTACTTCGCAACCATTCGCAAACAAGCGATGAAAGAGGAGTTAGATAAGAAAGATAAACCATATATCAAGAAGTTAATTAAAAATCTTAGAAAGGGATCTAAGACTCATGCTAAACAAGCAGATAAATTAGAGAAAAAAGTAAAGGATTAAACAAATGTCTGATAATGTATACCTTGGAAATCCGAATCTAAAAAAAGCAAATACACCGATTGAGTTTTCTGAAGAGAATATCATTGAGTTCTTAAAGTGTAAGGACGATCCAGTTTATTTTGCAAAGAAATACATAAAGATAGTGTCTCTTGATGAAGGTTTAGTTCCATTTGATCTATATCCTTTTCAAGAAAAACTTGTGAGGAACTTCCATGAAAACAGGTTTAATATCTGCAAGATGCCAAGACAGACTGGTAAATCTACTACTGTGGTATCTTATCTTTTACATTATGCGATCTTCAATGATAGTATCAATATAGGTATTCTTGCGAACAAAGCAAAAATTGCTATGGATCTACTTGGTAGATTACAGACTGCATATGAGAACTTACCAAAATGGATGCAGCAGGGTATCATAGCATGGAACAAAGGTTCATTAGAATTAGATAACGGGTCAAAAATATTAGCAGCATCTACATCTGCATCTGCTGTTCGAGGTATGTCTTTCAACATACTGTTCCTCGATGAGTTTGCTTTCGTACCAAATCACGTAGCAGATGATTTCTTTGCGTCTGTTTATCCTACAATTTCTTCTGGTACAAGCACTAAAGTTATAATCGTATCCACTCCTCGTGGCATGAATCACTTCTATAGAATGTGGCATGATGCTGAAAGAGGTACAAATGGATATATTCCAACTGATGTTCATTGGAACGAAGTGCCTGGTAGAGATGATGCATGGAAAGCACAAACAATAGCAAATACATCAGAACAACAATTTAAAGTTGAGTTTGAGTGTGAGTTTCTAGGATCTGTTAATACTCTCATAGCACCTAGTAAACTAAGGAATTTGATATATGATGCACCTATAACAAAAAATGCAGGTTTGGATATCTATGAGGATGTGGTAAAAGAGCATAATTATATGATAACTGTAGACGTTGCTCGTGGTTTAGGTAATGATTATTCAGCGTTTATTGTTTTCGATATAACAGAGTTTCCATATAAGGTTGTTGCAAAATATCGTAATAATGAAATCAAACCCATGTTATTTCCAAATATCATTCATAGTGTTGCAAAGGGGTATAACAATGCATTTCTTTTAATAGAGGTAAATGATATTGGAGATCAAGTAGCAAGCATCTTGCAATATGATCTTGAGTATGATAATCTATTGATGGCTTCGATGAGAGGTAGAAATGGTCAGGTAGTTGGTCAAGGATTTTCAGGTAAAAAGTCTCAGTTAGGTGTTAGGATGACTGCAGCAGTTAAAAAATTAGGTTGCAGTAACCTTAAAACTTTGATTGAAGATGACAAATTACTTACTTGTGATTATGAGATAATATCTGAACTTACAACTTTCGCACAAAAACATAACTCGTTTGAGGCAGAGGAGGGATGTAATGATGATTTAGCAATGTGTCTTGTAATCTTTGCATGGTTAGTTGCACAAGATTATTTTAAAGAAATGACTGATAATGATATACGAAAAAGAATATATGAGGAACAAAAAAATCAAATAGAACAAGATATGGCACCATTCGGATTTGTATCGGATGGTCTAGATGAAACCACTTTTGTTGATGCTGACGGTGATGTCTGGCATACTGACGAATATGGTGATCGTTCTTATATGTGGGATTACCGATGAAAAATTTATTGAAAAACTTAAAATTAAAAATACTATTGACTAAATCATTTCCAAACAAAAAAATAAGTATAACTAATAATAAAGATGGATCACAAACAATTATTATACTCTAATGGATTTAGAAGATCAATTTGATCTAGGACATATTCTACTCAATGAAAGAAAGTGTAGGGTATGTGGTGAAATAAAAGACTTAATTGACGGTTACTATCTAACCAGAAAGGGTAGAGGAGATATCCCCTCTGCCTATTCTTATGAATGTAAGATATGCACAATTAAGAGAATTGTAAAGAGAAGGAAATCAAATAACAAAGAAAAGGAGTGGTATTATCCAGATTGGTAATGTTCATGTGCTGTTTCCCCAATGAAAATACCCTTTTGAATAAATAATTTTAAATAAATCTGAGATTCGGAGAGTAAGGGATGGCGTTAAATTTAGCATCTCCTGGTATCGTAGTTAGAGAGGTTGATTTAACCATTGGTAGAGTAGACGCTACCTCTGGATCAATTGGTGCACTTGTTGCTCCCTTTGCAAAAGGACCTGTCGGAGAACCAGTTTTAGTAACAGATGAGTCTGACTTACTAAACAACTTTGGTCAACCATACGAGACAGACAAGCATTATGAAGATTGGTTAGTCGCCTCTTCTTACCTAGCATATGGTGGAAATATGAGGGTAGTGAGAGCAGATGACACCCATATGAAAAATGCATTTACAGGAAGTGCAAGTGATATAAAAATAAAAAGCACAGATCATTATAACCAGTTAGGTTATGATAATAACACTATAACAGGTGTAACATTCTCTACCAGAAATCCTGGTTCATGGGGTAATGGTATTAGAGTAGCAACAATTGATGGTCTTGCAGATCAGATTGTTGGTATTAATACTGCAGGTATTGGATTTGGAACTGTAGGAACACCAGCACCATCAGGTATGATTGGACTTGGGGTTACACAAACAGTACCAAATAACACTATACTTGTAGGAGCTGGATCAACATCAATTTTAGATGGATTCTTAAAAGGAATTATAACTCAGGAATTGGGTAACGATAAGTTTGGTGTTAAAGTAGTATCTCACGTATCTGCTGCAGGAACAGAAACTGCTGTAGACTATACAGAGTCTGGAATTTACAGATTCAAGACTGGTTTTGATGTTGCTGGTTTATCAACTAGTAGCACAGGTTCAATTGGTATCATTACAGCAACTTCTGGCACTAATACAACCATAGGTTATGCTGGAACAATTGCATCTGCAATAGATTGGTTTGGTGAGCAAACATTAACCTTAACTGGTGCTGGTTCAACTATTACTTGGAACTCAATCGTTGATAAACCAGGCACTTCAAGTTATGCAGAAGCAAGAAACGCAAGATTTGATGAGATTCATGTTGTTGTAATTGATGGGAAAGGAGAGGTAACTGGTAACGCTGGTACAATCTTAGAAAAACATATTTCTCTATCAAAAGCAAAAGATGCTGAATATTCTGTGGGTAGCACAGCGTATTGGAGAAAGTATCTCTATAATACATCAACTCAAGTATTTGGTGGATCAGCTCCAGCAGGTGTGGTAGCAACTAACTTTAGTTCAGGATTTACTGCTGCAACAGACATAGGATGGGATCAGGATGCTGAGGGCATATCATTTGCTGGATCTGGAAGCAATACCTATGCACTAGATGGTGGTAAAAACTATGATGGTGGAACTGATCTTTCA
>FUFK010439746.1_pt1 | contig 11261 bp, 12 predicted proteins | sample 1021851 | NCBI WGS metagenome assembly FUFK01 (sample SAMEA51879418, study PRJEB19060) | metagenome
GCTTCTAGTATGGCAGGACAGGCAATGATACAAGCTGCAATGGAATCAGCCATACCATTAGCACAGGCAGATGCTAAAATATTTGCAGAGTTTGAAGGACAAAATTTAACTAACAGGCAAGAAAGAGCAATACTTGCTGCAAAGCAACGTGCAGAATTTTTAGGGCTAGAATTTGATGAAGATTTTCAAGCAAGAGTTAAAAATTCAGCAACAATAGCTGATATTGCAAATAAAAATTTTACAGCAGAACAAGAAATAGCTTTAGAAAATTCTAGAAATGCTAACACAGTAAATATGGAAAACTTGAGAAATGAACAGGCTCTTGTAATTGCACATGCGTCTGCTTTATCAGGTTTAGACTTATCTAATTTAGGTAACAGACAACAGGCTAGTGTAAAGAATGCAGATAATTTTTTACAAATGGATATGGCTAATTTAACAAATGAGCAACAAACAGAGTTATACAAAGCAAGTCAAATAATACAATCTTTATTTACTGATTCAGCTGCTGAAAATGCAGCAGAACAATTTAATGCAACATCAGAAAATCAAACAGATCAATTTTTTGAAGGTTTAGAATCTACAGTAGATCAATTTAATGCATCACAAGCAAATGCTCAAGCACAGTTTAATGCAGGACAAGAAAATGTTGTTGAAAGATTTAACGCTGAAGTTAATAATCAACGTGATCAATTTAATGCAGGTAACGAATTAATTATTGAACAAGCTAATGCACAGTGGAGAAAACAAGTAGCAACAGCCGATACAGCTGCTGTTAACAGAGCAAATGAACTTAATGCTACAGCTTTACTTGATATGTCAAAACAAGCATACTCAAGTCTGTGGACACTTTATAGTGACACAATGGAGTTTGCATGGAAGAGTGCTGAAAATGAATTAGATAGAATGATTAAACTTGCAACAGCACAATTAGATGCTGACGCACAGGCAAAGACTGCAAGTGCAACTGCTGCATCAGGTGCAGGTCAGGCACTAGGTAACTTAATTGGAACAATAGGCAGTGCTTACATTCAAAAAGTTTTTTAAGGAGTAAACTATGATAACTAATCATGCTGCAAATATATATACTACATTTTTAAACTATAAACCTGAAACACAAGAAAGACAAAAAGAAAAGGGTAGAGGTTTACTTACACCAATGTCAATAAAGAAAAAAAATAATAGTAATAAACAGCAACCTATTCACACAGCACATAAATTTTTTGAACAAGTTGCTAAAGCTAGAAGAGATTTAACTAACATGCAAGAAAGAGACTAAATGTTAAAGATACAACCACAACTTAACGCTCCTATAGCAGGAATGTCATTAACACATAAGTTAGGNGATAGACCTTGGCAAAAGCCACCTATGTACCCTACAGTTGAAGAAGCCATAGATTATTATATTGAAAGGTTTCAAAATGAAGATGTTATTGATTCTATTTTAGATGTTTTATCTCTTAATGTTCCTGTAACAACAATAGCAAACTCTTTACAAACAGGTTCTGTAATGGAAGGTAAGCATACAGTTGATGTAGGTATGCTTGTAATACCTGTTCTTATGGAAATGATAATGTATATTGGTGATAAGAATAAAGTTAAATATGAAACAGGGCTAACAAGAAAGAAAAAGCCTGTTAGAAATTCGACAATAGCAAAAGCAATAAAAGAACTTAAAGAAGACAAAGGTGAAGAACCTGATAAGCAAGAAGAAGAAGTGGTTATGGAAGAACCAAAAGGATTAATGGCAAGGAGAGATAATAGTGGGATTTAGTAGAGCATTTGGATTAGGTGTAGCTGAAGGTATTTTTGAAAGCACTGCTAATAATATGAGTGCTTTTTTAGAAAGAGATCGTGAAGAAGCTAAAGAAATAGCTAAAGATGAAAGTGATATTATAAGAGCAGACTCTGCTCGTTATAACACAGAGTATCAAAGTTATAAAAAAGAAATAAAAGACCTATTAGGTAAGGTAGATAATGACCCTGATGCTTTACAGTTTATATTTAGTAAATATGGTTATGACACAGGAAAAAAACATATAAATGATATACATGCTAGAGGTTTAAGTGTTACTGATTTTTTTAAATTAAAAGAAAGAGTGAAAGGAACACCAAGTATAACTGTAGATCAATTAGCAACTTGGCAAACAACTCCTGTAACAGCAAGAAAAACAACCCCTGATTATTCAAAATTAGGTGGGGGTTTTACTAGATTGTTTGGTGGACAGGATGCTATGAAAAATATAATTGAGGGTAAAATAGAAGCTAGAACATCAGGGCTTCCGGGTGTAGGAGTTAGTTTAGATGATATACCTGAAACTCGTTTAGAAGATGATCAATTAGAAGATTGGGAATTAGGAACTTTACCAGACCCCTCTTTAGAATCTATAAGATTAACTAGACGAATGAATAACGCTATAGAAAAAGGTGACATGCAACTAGCAAGTCGCATAAAATTTAAAAGAGATAGTAATTTAATTTTAGATGACATAGAAAGAAATGTACAAGCAGGTAAATCTTTATCAGATACCCAATTGCAAAGAATGCGTAGTATAGTAATACGTGAGTTTGATGGAGCACACAATGGAGTGTTTGACAGTCAATTTAATCCAACAACAGGTAATTTATTTTTTGGAAATAAAAGACCAGAGTTATTTGAGCATGGTTCTGAAAAAGCAGATATTTTAGTGGCACAAATGGTAGAGTTAATGAAAATGGGTTTTTCTCAAGCAGAGGTTACTCAACAAATAAGACGAGCAATTAATGAAAATAGAATGATTGATTTTGATGACATTAAAGATCAAAAAATAATTACTAAAGGAACTAGATTAGAAGATGTTATAAAATTTACAAATAAGGCAATTGTTGATACTTCACTTTTTATTCAAGACCCAACAGATATAATTGATTTTACTTATTATCCTTCAGTTTTTACAAAAGACAATAACGGCAAGATTTTACTAGAAAATACAAAAGAAACTTTAAGAGAGATGTTAGGTGGTGTAAAAAATCCTACAGATGCTTTAATAAATCAAACTATTGAACAACTAAAAAATATAGGAGTTCCTGAAAAGATAGCAGAACAACTTGTACTTAGAATGACAGGTACAGTATAATAAACATATGCAAAACTACAATCTCCAAGACTCTAAAAAATTAAACAAAGATTATCTTATAGGTAATGATAACTTTATAAAAGATGCTAAAGATTTTTTAATTGAAAGGTCTAACTTTGGCACTTTTGGTCAAGGTTATGATGCTAACAGTTTTAAAGAAAGAGAAGCTGTATATGATGCTTTTATGGAACATTTTCGTAGACAAAACGTAAATGAGTTTACAGCTACAAAAGATTTAACATATGCCCAAACACTAGCAGATAATGAGGGTCGTGCTAGAATGGGTAGATTAATGGATACATTTGATAAGATGGATAGTGACTTTGGTTGGAAAGCTGCAGGTGACTATCTAGGTGGTGTATTTACTGCACCTTCTACGTATGCAGGTATATTTTCTTTTGGAACTGCTAAAGCAGGAGCATTAGTGGCACAACAAGGTATAAAGTTTGGTATACGTCAAGCACTTGCAGGTGCTGCAAGAGGTGCAATACCTGCTGTTGTTATTGATGCACCTGTAGCTGCAGGAACAATATTAGCACAAGAAGCTACAAGAAAAGCAACTATTGAAGGTAAAGATGATATTGATTTTAGTAAGGTTGGAGCAGGTGCTGCCATATCAGCTGCTACAAGTGGTATTTTAGGTGGTGCATTAGGTGCATATAAAACACGTACAAGTTATGAATCAGAAAAACTTGTTATGGGTTCAATAAAAAGACAGGCAGATGCTGTTCGTGAAGGTCACGAAGAATCTATGAAAGTCTTTAATGATCCAAATTTAGCAAAACAAGCAAAAAAATTTAAAAACGATTTATTACCTTTAGAAGAAACAATTCCTGAAGAGTTAGCAAAAGGTAGAAAATTAAAAGAAAAAATAACTAAAGAACAGCTAACTCAAAATCCAATTAAAGAAATTAGTATAACAATGGATGCACAGACTTTAGATAACATTGCTGCGGCAGGTGCTAAAATATATGACTCTATAAAACCTAGAATAAAAGAAATAAAAGATGGTGGTAAAACAGTTATAAGATACACCAAAGGTAGTAAAGAAGATTTAGCAGAAAGATTTTCATCAAGAATAACAAGAGCATTACTAGATAATAAATCTGTGTTAGATGAGTTTGATCCTAATTTAGGTAAAGGTGTAGATACACCTGATGTATCTTTGCCTATAGCTGATTTAGAAAGCATACTAAGAAAACATAATGTAAGTATAGAACAACTAGGAATGTTGTACGCTGCAGAAATATCTGAAGCAGGTAGAAAACTAGGTTCTCAAAGTAAATCTAAAAGACTAGCAAAAAAATTATTAAAAGAAATGAATGCTATAGATGGTAAATTACAGTCTTTAGGTGGTAATTTTACAGCTAAAGCAACTAAAAAAGTTCAAGATGAAAAAATAGGACTTAGTAAATTAGGAATGGTTGATGATGTTATAAATCAATTAACAGTAACAGGTCGTGTTGGTTTAATGACAGTACAGGCTGTTACAACTGCTCGTAACACAACAAATGGTTATTTACGTAATTATTTATATGCATTAGATAATTTAGGTTCAGGTTTAGTTAATGTAGTAGGTGGTAATGTTAAGAGAATACCTTTTATAAAAAATGAAGAAATTAAAGATGCAGGAAGATATGCAGTTCGTCTTGGTGTTGCACAACTAAAAACATCTGCACAAGCATTACTTGCAAAAGATTTAGTATTAGGAACAACAACTGTTACAACAGATGCTTTAGATAAAATGTTTAGAAATCCTGTTTTTGGTAAATCTGATATGGCAAAAGATTTGTTTAAGGAAATGGGAGATATAGGTAATCTTACAGGAGCAGAAGGTGGTCTTGTTGCTTTTGCAAGGTACGCAAATTATCTTAACACTTTAAGTGATAACATGTTTAAACGTGCTATATTTGCAAGAGAACTTAACATGTTAACAGAAGCAGAATATGGAAAAACATTACGCTCAATATTACGAGAAGACGATTTTAGAAGTATAGATGATAGATTAGTTGCTAATGCTATGGAATCTGCACTTGACTTTACTTATCAACAAGGAAAGTTTCATAGAAAAGAAGGTGCTTTTAATAGTTTTGCTAATTTGGTAATGACTATAGGTAAAAACCCAGCAGGTAGTATACCAATACCTTTTCCTAAATATTTAATTAACCAATTTAGATTTTTATATGAACATACACCCCTCTTAGGAATGTTTAATATTGGTGGAATACTAAACAAAGCAACACCAACAGGTTCTTTAGCTAAACCACTTAAAAAATCTACCGTTGCAGAAAAATTAGGAAAACAGATAGGTGGAACTGCCATGCTTTATGGATTTCTACAGGCTAGATCAAGATTAGGAACTGAAGATACAGGCACATTTGAATATAAAAATCCTTATGGGCAAGGTTATTTTGATTTAAAGGCAACACTAGGTCCTTTTGCAATGACTGCTTGGTATGCAGATTTTATTTACAGAATGATGCCACAAATGGATAAAGAAACATATAAGTTTTCAAATCCTTTGTCAGGTTTAGATATAGGACCTAAAGAAATAGATACACAAGTATCACTAGAAAGTCTTGGACTAAAAGGTAATCCTAGATTGTCTAATGCAGCACAAAACAACAGAATAAAAAGAGATTTTATATACGCAGCTACAGGTGGGTTAGCTAGAGCAGGAACTGCTTCAACAATTATTGATACAACTTTTAATTCATTATTAAATGATGCTGAATCAGGTATATCTCCTGATAAGTTTGTAGCATTAGGCTATAGAACATTAGCTGACTATTTAAATTCTTACACTGTAGGTGCAGGTGTATTTAAAGATATGGCTGCTATTATTGATCCTGATTTTAGAAAAGTGCCAAACAATACAGATGTTTCTATGTTTGGTTATTTTGCAAAACAAGCAACTCGTTCTTTTCCACAAACAGCAGATACAGGTGATTTTGATGGACTAGATACAGACGTAGATGGCATGAATATATTAGGATATAATATATATAATAAAACAGGACCTAGAAGAATAGGATTTTCTGCAACACCATATAGAACAACAGGAATGACATATGTTAATCCTCTTTTAAAACAGACAACAGGATTATTTGAACAAGAGGAAAAAACATTTGTACAAAAAGAATTAGATAGACTAGGTTTTGATTATTCAGAAGTTGTTCCTAGAACTATAGTAGGAGATACTGCATTAAACAATGATCAAAAACAAAAAATGGCATTGATGATTGAAAAATTCTTACCTGATATTATTAGGTATAATACAGAATACAGACTAGAAAGTGATCAAGGAAAGAGAGACCATTTAAAAAGATTATTATCTCAAATGAAAGTTATAGCAAGAGAAGCTACACTAAATCCTAAATTGTATCCTCGAAGTTTATTTGAAATGAGAAGAAGGCAAAAAGCTACATTTGACTCATTATCTAAATCTGATAGACTAGAAATACAAAGACAGTATAAAAAAATATATAATGATGATTTAAGTTTATCAAAAGATTATAGTGCAGCTTTAAGTATATACGAAAGAATGAAAGGCAAAAAAGAATTAAAAATTCCTAAAGATAAACTTTATGAAGCATTAGAAGGCTTTAAAGGTTTTAAAGATTTTGATTAACGTTTATCACCACTACCACCTAACACACCTCTATTTTTTCTAGACTGTAGTTTATTAATATTATCATCCATTATCTTTCCTAAGTTAACATTAAAGTAATCAGCCAACATAGCACAATACCACAATACATCACCTATCTCACTAGCTACATCAACATCTAGCTTTTTATCACGTATAATTTTTTTAACCTTGTTAGCTACTTCTCCTGCTTCACCTACTAACCCTAGAGATAAATACTCTAGGGCTTTGTTAGCAGGGAAAATAGCAGTCTTTTTGGCTTCTATTTGATATTGATTAGCAGTTATCATGCTTTTGTTTTTATCTTGCATAAACCTCTTGACCTCTTCTTCTAGTTTCATTTACTTGTATCCTTTTATATTGTCGTGCATAAGCATCATTCCAACCACGTTGCCATTCTCTATAAGCCATAGAGTTTAAATGGTAAGGTGACTTTTCATTTCTCTTAAATGCATTTACACCTTTTGTATATTGTATTATCAAAGGTGCATCATATTTAGAAAGACCTCTTTCTTTTCTACTTCTTATTTTTTTCATTATCCTTATTCTCCTCTTGTTGTTGTTGAGGTTTAACAAAAAACTTTTGTAACATTTCAAGTTTATCATGGTAATCTGCTATCTTACCCATCTCTATTTCAATAACAGCTTGTATATCTTGGTGTGAATCTTCACCAATACCTACAGGATTTGTAAGTAATACTTCCATATTTGCTACATGTTTATTAATCATACCCATATAATAGGTTCTAGCTGCTGCAATTAGTATTTCTCTCATAATTTTACTCCTTTTTAAAAATTTATCTTCATATAAAGACCGTCAGAGGGGTGAAACACACCCTCCGAAGGGTAACATACCTGATTATGTAGACTGTATATCTACGACCTCACAGACTCCAGCACTACAGGCTAACTCTTTTGACCCTGCAGTATTGTCCTCTTTCTCGTAATTTTGTAGTAATTTCCAATCTATACTTTTAGGCATACTATTTTTTAGCTTTTCATACTCTTTTTTATTTATTTCTTGATAAGGTGCTTGTGCATAGGTATGATCGCTATGGGGTAGAAAACTAATTCCTGATATATCATCAAAGTTTCTGTAGACCCATGCACCTACTTCCATCCACTCTTCTTCTTTTACAGAGATTGTTACAGATGGTTTGTGTTCACACCAATACTCTTGAAATGTTTGCCATAAGTTTAGTTGGTCTATAGCTGACATTTCATTTCTTGTTGTTGCACCTTCAGGTGCTTTCATAGGAAAACTAAACACTGTTGTGCTATCAGGTTTCATAACATCAGGTTCGTTTGGTATACCACTCTCTTTCATAAACTGTGTTAGTGGGTCTTTGTTGTCACCACGTACAGTACGAATATAATACTCGCTATGTCTAGTATGTATGCCACTTGCACTATCGACAAGCTGAGAAACTGTACCACTTGGCTTAACACAAGTGATTGCAGTTGATTGAGGTATACCAAGCATCTCTGAATACTTTTTATTTGTTTCAATTGCTTTCTCCCTTAACTTTGTAAGAATACTACCAACTCTTGATCCATCAAATACTTGTTGACCATCTTCAAAGAACATAGTGTTATAATCATTAAACAATCTATTATCCATGATGCCTGTAAGAGATACTCCAAGTAGTCTTTCTTCTTCTGTATTATCTTTCCATATCTTACGTAGATATTTAAAATCTGTAAGAGTAGATTGATATGTTCCTAATATTGTTGCAAGTCTTACTTTATTTTTTAAATCTTCTAAAGTATCAGAAGACCTTACCATCACTTCAGTCAAGTTGCAAAATTGGTTAGGACGTAAGATAATTTCTGAACATGGATTAGTTCCATACTCCCAAGTCTTTCCATCACTACGTTTAGTATCTCTTCTACCATTCTCTTTTGCTTTATTAGTAGAAGCTTCTCTGCTAAAGATACCACGTTCACCAGACAAACTATCATATAAAGCTTTCCATTCAGATAGAAAAATACTTACATCAGGTTTTGACGAATACACAGCCGAGTTATTTGACAAAGCTCTTTGTGCATTGATAGCCCACCAATTACCAGACTTAGCATTACGAAGGCGATCATCAGATAGATTGCTGAGAGAAATAAGAGCAGACCTCCTAACACCTCCCACAACAACAACTTCAGCAGTTTTACAAACAAGGTCATGACATTCTAAAGAAGTTAATCTTCTTCCCTTTGCATCTTTAATTAAATTTACAGCGAAAGTAAACAGTTCATTTAGTGGTGCAGGACCAGATGAACGTCCACCAAAAGTTCTTAGTCTTGCACCTGCTGGTCTAAGTTTAGATAAATCCCATTTAGGTATTTGACCTGCGTATAATAAAGTAATAAGTTCTCTAAATGCTTTAGCCCAACCAAGTTTACTATCAGCAACAACAATAGTAGTATCACTATTTTCAAACTCTTCATTAACTTTAGGAAGCTTATCTACGTTCTGTCTTTCAACACTAAATCCTACACCAGTACCATTCATTAGAACATATAATATTTCATCAAAGGATCTTACACTATCTACTGGAATATAAGAACAGTTATAGGCAGCAACATTACATTGTTCTACTGCTGGTCCAGAAGTCATTAACAATCTCATAGATGGCATAACTTTTAAATTTAAAACAGAAGTTTGTAATTCATCTCTTAACTTATCATCTAAATTAAAATCAAACTTTTCTTTTAAATGTTTTTTCATATGGTCAAAATATCTTTGCACTGTTTCTGACCAAGTTTCTCTACGTCCTTCCTCCTCTAACCACCTAGCATATCTTGAGACATGAATGTATTGTTGGTATGCTGTTGGTAAGTCTATTTGATCCATTGTGCTTCCTTTATTATTTTTATCCAAGTGGTTTCAGGTAAGATATATAATCTTTGTTTACGGTCTACTCTAATTGTTAAAAAATCTGGCTCCTTATCAATCCAATCATAGATCTGTTTAAATCCTGACTTACGAACTTTACATTCACCAGTATAATTATTAAGTATGACATCATGTTTATAGCCTTCCGCTAGTCCAGATAGAGGAACTCGTAATGCTTTTTCTCTAGCCATTCCTAAGTCTCTATGTAAATTAACAATAGCTCTTTCTTCTGATGCTCCTTTAGTCCTTTGACTTTTACCCATCAGTTTCTATCTCTTCTATCATTTGTTTTTTAATACTATGCTTACTATCTTTTTTACGTTTATCTTCAACAACACGCATTTTATATTTGGGAGTCCTGAGATCTTTAGCTATAGGATTATGTTTTAGACTATCTTTAAGTCTCTTTCTTCTCTTAGCTTTATTCTCTGAACTCATTGTCTTCATTCCCTAAATCAATATCTAAAACGTCTTCAAACTTATTCATGTTGTCTGAGATCTTGTACCAAAGAATATCCACAAGTTCTTCTACAGATATATCTAATATATCTAGTATATCAGTTTGATCGCATCTGTCAATTATTAATTGTCGAGTTTCCAACATTTAATTCTCTACCTTTTGGTTCTCTAACTACTTCTGTAAAATGTTTAATGGCATGAGTAAAAGCAAAAGTTCTCAAACCTTTACCACCATTAGCATCAGACCAACAATGTTGTTTAAATCCACAATAGGCACACCCTATAGGTAAAATTCTATTGCCACTAACACCTTCAGCTACATCTTCATAACATCTTTCTGGAGGTGTGTCCTTATCTAATAGTTGTTTTAATTTTTTAATTCTAGGTTTAACATTCTTTGCTTTTATTCTTGATATAGTTGCTGTTCCATTTTGTTTATCGACTGCAAGAAAAGCTGGATACTCTTCTCCTTCTGATTGAGCATAACCACTAATCTGATCTATGTAACCAAAAGGATCATCTTCTGCAAGGGTATTGTTTCTAAATTTTTTAAAAGCAAAAGAACTAGCAGACTTAACATCAACAACTACACCATCTATAATAGCATCCATGCGTCCTCTGATACCATCAATCTCTATTTCTTTCTGCTCTCCCTCTACTTTGTGTCCAGCTTCTTTTGCAAGAAAAAGAAAAAGCTCCTCGATAATATCACCTAATAAAAATTTAATTTGTGTACTAGGTAGCCACTTTTCTCTTGGAGCTTTATTCAGTTCGTACCAAACTTGACGATCTGGTTTACCTATATTAGACATTCTCAAACGAGGTTCCCAATCCTTGTTCTTTAACATCTTTAATCTGACAGCTTTAGCAATACCATTTAAAAGTATTCTAATATTATTGTCTTCTGGGTAGTGACTTTCTTCACCATTAAAGAGATCATAAATATCTCCAACCAGAGTATCAAGTTTTTTTTCCATTATGCAAACTGCTCTTCTAGGTACTCATTATTGGAAGCAGAAAAACCATCATCTCTCTTCTTAAATGTAGTAGATGATCCACCACTTCCACCTGCTCCCTCATAAGGAATAAGATCAATGATCTGAACATTGCGTATAAATGCTTTGTTCTTTCCTTTAGCTGGACCACC
>FUFK010038574.1_pt1 | contig 11260 bp, 10 predicted proteins | sample 1021851 | NCBI WGS metagenome assembly FUFK01 (sample SAMEA51879418, study PRJEB19060) | metagenome
TGGTGAGATAAGAATTTTTGAAGATACAGATAATGGATCAGGCTATGTGGGTTTCTCAGCACCGAATGTCACAACAAGCAGAACATATATTTTCCCTGCTGCTGACGGTAGTTCAGGAACATCATTAACAACAGACGGATCAGGAAACTTATCTTGGTCTGCTGGTGTCACAATCGCAAACGATAGTAATAATCGTGTTGTGACCGCAACAGGTTCTAGTGGTCTAAATGGTGAAGCAAATCTAACATTTGATGGATCAATTTTAACAGTTAGTGGCGAAGTGTCAATGACAACTTTAGATATTGGTGGCACAAACGTGACATCAACAGCTGCTGAATTAAACATACTTGATGGAGTGACAGCGACTGCTTCTGAGATAAACATCATAGACGGAGACACAAGTGCTTCATCTGTGACCATTGTTGACGCTGACCAGATTATATTAAATGATGGCGGCACAATGAAACAGGTTGCTGTATCAGCACTTAATACATACACGAGTTCGAGTGTTCCTGCTGATAACATATCTACTGGTAGTTCTGCTGTAAACATCACGACATCATCTGGCAATATCACGATAGATGCGGCTGCCAACGATACAGACATAATATTTAAGGGTACTGATGGTGGTGCTGATACTACATTCTTAACAATAGATGGTAGCGCTGCAGGTGCTGCTACGTTTAATGATAAAATTATTGCAACTGAATTAGATATATCTGGTGACGTAGATGTTGACGGTACACTAGAGACAGATGCTTTGTCGATAGCAAGTACGACAGTCACAGCCACAGGTACAGAGCTTAATCTATTAGATGGAGGCACATCTGTTGGTAGTTCAATCACATTAGCAGACTCAGATGGTGTGATAGTAAACGATGGCGGAACTATGAAAAGCATGCCAGCGTCAGATATTAAAACTTTTGTGGGTGCAGGTGCTGGTGCATTTTCTATTGCTAATCTAGATATAGATGGCGGAACAGATATAGGCGCTGATCTAGTTGATGCTGACTTATTCATAGTTGACGATGGTGCAGGTGGCACAAATAGAAAAGTTGCAGCTTCAAGAATTAAGACATATATTGGTGGTGGTACTCAATGGCAAGCAGTCAAGACAGGAAACTATACTGCTTCAGCAGGTCAAGGTGTTTTTGCAAACACAACTAGTGGTTCATTTACGGTCACACTACCTGCAGGTACTTTAGGTGATGAGGTGACAATAGTTGATTATGCAGGAACATTTGATTCAAACGCATTGACAGTAGCTGCAAACGGTTCAGAAAAGATATTTGCATCAACAGATGATTTAACAGTTTCAACAGAGAGAGCAGCCTTCACTTTAGTATATACAGATTCAACTCAGGGATGGCTATTCAAGAATGATTAATAGAGGAATGCCATGTCAACTTACAGACAATTAAAAGGTTACAGTATAAAATCGGTAACATCTAATCCTGATAACCCACAGGAAGGTCAAGTCTGGTATAACTCTACTGAATTAAAATTAAAAGCAAGAATAAAAATTCCAGCTGCGTGGTCATCTGGTCCTAATATAGGAACTGGTCGTGAACAAGTCGTTGGAACAGGAACATCAACTGCAGGTCTGATCGCAGGAGGTTTATCACCTGCTGGAACAGATGATGCGACTGAGGAGTACAACGGAACATCATACTCAGAGCAGAATGATATGTCTCAATCAAGACGTATAGGTGCCTTTTTTGGAGTACAGACAGCAGCTGTTTTTGCTGGAGGTTTCATACCACCTGCTGGTAATAACGTAGAACATTACGGTGGATCTTCATGGACATCGGGAGGTAATCTACCTAGTACAAGATCATCTTCTGGTGGTGCTGGCACTCAGACTGCAGGTGTTATATTCGGAGGATTTACTGGTGGTCCACCATACGATGGTGTGACAACAACACAAGAATATGATGGATCTAGTTGGACTAACGGAGGTGCTTTAAACACTGCTAGAAGATCATTAATGGGAGACGGAACACAGACAGCAGCTTTAGCGATGGGTGGTGATCTATCTCCTGGAACCGTGACAGGTTCAACTGAAGAATACAACGGTTCTTCTTGGACTGAGGGTGGCACTATGGGAACAGCAAGATACTCCTATGGATCATCAAAGGCAGGAACGCAAAGTGCAGCGTTTGCTTTTGGTGGGTTACCAGGCGACCTTGCAACTTCAGAAAAATACAATGGTAGCACTTGGAGTGCTGATTCTTCATTAGCTAACGGAAGAGGTTACGGGGCAGGTTTTGGAACACAAACAACTGCTGTCATGGCTGGTGGTAGTGTTCCCCCTAAGACTAACATTACTGAGGAGTATGCTGACACAACAGAACCTACAAGGAGTTTTGACGTATCATGACGGATTATAAAACTATTAGAGGAAAGAAGATTAAATTTTTTACATCTGATCTCACTAGTAGTCAGGCAGAGGGTCAGGTTTATTACCTAGGTTCACCTAGTGCAGCTGGTAATTTTAAGACAGTTGTGGCTAGCGCTGCTTGGCATAGCACAGGTCCTTTAACATATGATAGAGGTTTTTTAGCGTCATCAGGAACACAGACAGCTTCTTGGGTAGCTGGAGGTTTTGATACTGATTCTCCTGCAAATTATTATCAATCGACAGAGGAATATAATGGAACAGGTTGGTCAAATGGTGGTAATTTACCTGCAGGAATATATGGAGCAGGTGCAGCTGGAACTCAAACAGCGGGATTAATATTTGGTGGCTCAGATCCTACTGCATCACCTAATAGACAATCTGCCACAGCGACTTATAACGGAACTTCTTGGTCAGCAACACCAAATTCAATGAATACTGCGAGAGATCAAGTGGCTGGTGGAGGAATTCAAACATCTGCATTAGTGGTTGGCGGAAGAGAATCAGCTGCAATGGTAACAAATATGGAAGAATGGAACGGAACTTCTTGGTCAAATTTAACTGCTATGTCACAAGCTAGAGGTTATACACAAGCTAATGGACCAGAGACTGCTTTCTTTATCGCAAGTGGTGCTACAGGTAATAATGGTGGTACTCCCATGACAAGTTTAACAGAGGAATATGATGGTAGTTCTTTAAGTAGTGGTGCTAATGTTAATACAGCTAGATCAGCTGGAGGAGCTGCTGGAGATTCAAGTGCAGGATTATTTTTTGGAGGTTGGACAGGTGCTTCACCTGGTTTAGCTTTGAACTGTGAAACTTATGATGGCACTAGTTGGACAGAGACAGCAGATTTAGCAACTCATAAAAGAGGAGCGGGTTCAGGTGCTGGAACAAGTAATACAGCCGCTATTGCAGCAGGAAGTTATGGACCACCTTCGACCGCAACATCAGAGGAATTCAACGTGACAGTAAACACGGTCACAGCTGCAGCATGGGCGTCTGGTGGTAACATGAATACGCAGCGACAAGAAAATTGTGGAATGTCTGGAACAATACCTGCTGCACTTTGTTTTGGTGGATATAGTCCACCAGCTACTCCTAAAGCAACAGCAAATTCAGAAGAATATAATGGAACAAGTTGGACAGAGGGTAATAATTTAGGAACTGCAAGATGGGATATTTCAGGTGCAGGATCACAAACAGCTGCTTTAGTTGCAGGTGGAGGATCTCCTGGTTCAACTGCAAACTGTGAAGAATACGATGGAACAAGTTGGGCAGAACAAAATAACTTAAACACTCCAGGTAGAGCAAGAACTAGTGGAACACAAACAGCAGCGATAGTTGCTGGCCGTAAAGATGTTCCTAGTATTACAGTTAATTGTGAGACTTATGATGGTACATCTTGGACAGAGGTAGGTAATCTAAATACAGCAAGAGGTGCTAATCAACAAGTTGGCGGTTCTGCTAATGCTTTGAGTGCTTCAGGAACACAAGATGGAGTTGGTGGAGTTGTTAATGTATCTAACGTAGAACAATGGAATGGATCATCTTGGACAGAAGTAGCAGATGTTTTAGATGATAGTAGATCAGGACAAGGTGCTGGCGATTATGATGACATGATGTTATTAAATGGGTCTGGTGCTACAGCTGGTAACACTCAAATGTGGAATGGTACTTCTTGGCGTACAGGCACATCAACACCTGTCAACGCAGGGTCTGGAGGATCTAATGGGCCTTCTTCAGCAGTTATTCATGCAGGTGGTAATGGGGATAATGATGGAACATTAGAACTTTCACCAGAAACAACAAGTTTGAATCTAAAAACTATTACAGATAGTTAATTATAAATAGTAATTAAAAGGAGAAAAAAATGGCACTATTCATATATGGTACCGCAACTAACACAGGAAAAGGTTTCTTCACTCACGAGGATAGAAGAGCTTTCTCATTGAGAGGATATACAGGTCATGATGGTTCTAACCATGTTGAAGTCTGGTGTATTGGTAATAATGAGAGAGGCGCTTACTGGTTAGCAGAAAAGAACGGAACCGAAAAGACAAAGGCAGAGGCACAGGCATTAGTTAAAGCAGCTGATGATCTTGCAAGAACAGAGTGGGATAATGACAATGTTGATGGCGAGTCAGCAGATGATAAGACTTTAAGAATTGGTCCTAAGCCTAATTTTACAACAATCCCATAAGGAAAAATTAAATGTCAACCTACGAAGAGCTAAAAGGATTAAAGATAAAATATCTTAGCGCTGACACTAGCGGTGATAGGATACAAGAGGGAGAGCTTTTTTATAACTCTACTAATTTCAATCTTAAATCTTTTATATCTACTTCTGCTTGGCATAGTAGCGGGGCTTTAGGAACTGCTAGATACAAAGTGGGCAGTGCACCTAATGCTACAACAACAGCGGGAATAATTTTTAGTGGACAAAAAACAGGTCCAGGTTCCCCAAATACCACTAACTTAACAGAGGAATATGATGGCAGTGGATTTAGTGTTGCTGCAAATTTAAATACATCTAGAAGAGGTGCTAATGGTTTTGGCACACAAACAACTGCTGTATGTGTGGGTGGATTTGACGGTGGCCCAGCAGAACTAGCAGACGTAGAAGAATACAATGGCTCAACATGGACAGAGGTTAACAACACTCCTAATACAAAAAGATTAGGTGCTGGTTGTGGTACGTTAACCGCAGGTATTACTTTTGGGGGTCTATCTAATGGGGCAGACACATATGAATACGATGGAACTAACTGGACATCTGGTGGTAGTTTAAATACAGCTAGACATCAATTAGCTGGTTTTGGAACACAAACCGCAGCACTTGGCGCTGGAGGTTATGCGACTAATTCATCGGTAGAGGAATATAATGGTACTAGTTGGACAGAGGTCAATGATATAGGAACAGGAAGATATGGTGCAGCTGCAGCTGGTATACAAACAAGTGGTTTAATATTTGGAGGACATGACGGGTCTGTCACTGGTAAAACTGAATTATATGATGGAACTAGTTTCTCAGAAACGAATGACATGTCAACAGGTAGAACAAACTCAGGAGGTTTTGGAACTAGTCAAAGTTCAGCTGTAGTATCAGGAGGTAATACACCAGGAGGTCGTCAAACTGCAACAGAGGAATTTACGATATCACTAACAGCAACAACCGCAGGAGCGTGGGCGAGTGGTGGTAATTTAAATACTGCAAGAGAAGTTAGATCAGGAGAGGGAACTCAAACAGCAGGTCTTTGTTTTGGTGGTTCAGATGCAACATCAAATCCTTATTCAGTAAACGTGTCTGAGGAATACAATGGGTCATCTTGGACCGAGGGTAATAATTTAAATACTGCAAGACTAGGTATGTTTTCTTTTGGAGGCTCACAAACTTCAGCAGTTGGTTCTGGAGGTGCTACAGACGCTGGTCCTGCAACTCCTCATAGAACAGCAGCGACAGAGGAATACAATGGGACTAGTTGGACAAACAGTAATGACATGGCAACTGCGAGGTTTGGTGGTGGTGCAACTGGAGCTCTTACAGCAGGTTTATGTGTCGGAGGATCAGATGGAACTAGAGTAAACAATGTTGAAGAATATGATGGCACAAATTTTTCATCTGGTGGTAATTATGTTGCAACAACTGGTGGTGCTTGTGTGACAGGAACACAAACCGCAGCTTTGGCTTTTGGTGGATCAACTCCTAGTATCGTAGATACAAACGCTACATATAATGGTTCAGCTTGGACAACAATACCTGCAACTTTAGTAAAACCAGTAAATAATGCTTCAAGAGCAGGAACAAATACAGCAGCACTAGGTTTTGGTGGATATGCTCCTAGTAAAACTGAATTATCACAAGAATATGATGGATCGAATTGGAAAACCACATCAAGTTTAGCAACTGCAAGAGGGGGTGGATCAGGCTTTGGTACAACAACAGCTGCTTTGATGGCAGGTGGAGTTGCAGGTCCAGGTAAGGTTGCGACAACAGAGGAATTTACAGGTGAAACAACAGCAGCAAGAGCTGCTAAAACAGTTGACTTTGACTAATAACTCTTATAAATATAAACATATCATAGATATATAATAAGGAGAAACTGAATGAGTGACAATATTAAAAAACGAGATATAACTTCTTTGATAGAAAAAGAAGCACCCAATCTAAACAATCTATTAGATCCAGAAGACGTATCAAAATTTAAAGAATTGACAGGTGAGTTGCGTGATACTTGGACTAAAAAACAAATGTTCCGAACACAAACTGAGATGGAATTTTCAGTATTAAATGACGCTAAATATCCCACAAAAGCTGCAAAGTATTGGCAATGCGTTAGAGAACAAAACGTCTTCTTAGAAAATCTCATGTCACTATCTTTTGATTATAGAAGAAACGAAGTTAAGATCAAGAGATTAGAAAAAAAACTAGCAGAGGAAACAGATCCCCTAAAACAAGAATTACATCAAATTGATCTAGATGAAAAGATATACAGTAGAGCAAGTATGCAGCTAGTTGCCAGAGATCGTATGAGAGAGATTAAGTTGTGGTCTATGTATAAAAAGAAATATGATGATGGATCATTTGATACTAAAGATGTTAATACACACCAACTAGAATCTTATCACTTGACCATGAAGAACAAGGCAGAGACATTGACACAAGGATCGTCACAACCAGAGGTGTTTAATGTATTAGGTCAACTACAATCTATTGAAAGAATTAAAAAAGATCATGCACAAATTGAAGCAACAAAACAACCAGAACAACTTTCAGGACTCGGCGCTAAGTCAGAATAAAAAATTATTCTTTCTAGTCGCAATGCCAAGATCAGGTAACACTTTATTTGCAAGTGTTATGAATCAAAATCCTGATATAGCAGCAACTCCTAATTCAATCACACTAGAGATAATGAAAGATTTGTTTTTACTAAAAAATACAGATGTGTTTCAAAATTATCCAGATCATAAATCTCTAGACAATATGTTAGATTCAGTTTATGATACCTACTACAAAGATTGGCCACAGAGAATAATAATAGATCGTGGACCTGTGATGACTAAACCTAATTTTTCATTAATGAAAAAACACTATAAGAGACCTTTCAAATGTATTATTTTATTGAGAGATTTGATGGACGTATTGGCAAGTTATATGCAATGGTACACAGAAAATCCAGATTCATTTGTTAATAAGTATGATTGTAAAAATGATGATGAAAAATTATCTATGATAATGAATAAAGATGGCGCTGTCGCTAAACAATTAGAAGCTATTAGAAATGCTCACGCTTATCCTGAGATGTGTCACTTTGTAAAGTATGATGATATAGTTGAAAATCCAGAGCAAGAGTTTAGAAAGATATATGAATTTTTAGATGAACCTTATTTTAATCATAGGTTTAATAATTTAGATCAAGTATCTGTAAATGGTTTATCTTATGATGATAGAGTGGTCGGCAGTAATATGCACAAACTGTTTGATGGACCTATAAGGAAAGTTTACAATCCATATATAGAAAAAATACCTAAAAGAATTAGAGAAAAATATGAACACATCAGATTTTAATTTTGTATTTCTAGGTCAGTCGGTTTTGAGATATCGAGTACCGTTAGATATATTTTATACGATAAATCAAATATACGAGGAAAAAATAAATGAATTATATCCTGCGAACAAACAACTTGTGGGTAAGATAGAAAAAGAACACTCATTATTTTACGATGGACCACCTAATAATAAAATGCAACCACATAGACGACTATCAGATAATGTCATGCAATGGTTTTGGAAAACATTTAAACATTACCTAGACTGGAATAATATAAGAGATTATAAGATGCATTTAAATTCTGTGTGGGTAAATGAAATGAAAGAACACGAATATAATCCTATTCATGTTCATCAAGGAACAATTTACACAGGATTATCTAGTGTTATGATTTTAAAATTACCAGAGTCTTATGGTGTAGAATATTCAGCTTCTGATAAACCAATGAATGGTCGATTACAGATAATGGGTAATTCTTCTGGTCAATTTTGTAATACTGATTATACACCAGATGTACAAGAGGGAGATTTTTTCATATTTCCTTATGACGTGAGACATAGTGTAAATCCTTTCAATGGACCAGGATTAAGAAGAACCTTGTCATGTAATTGTGACGTGGAATATGACCCGATAAGAAATAGGAGTGCAACATGATTGTAAACGAACCTAAATGGAAGAGTTGGATAGTTGAGACAACTACGCCATTATTTTCACCAGAACAATGTAGAAAAATTATTGATTGTGGTAGAAGACAACCACCACAAAAAGCACAGGTAGGTATGAATAAATCTGAAGGTAAATTAGATACTAAAAAAAGAGTGACAACCATCTCTTGGATTCCTTTTAAAGAAATGCCAGAGATGTATAATGATCTGAATAGATTTATACAGAGAGCAAATCTAAATCATTTTGGATTTGATGACATACAGATAACAGAAAATGCACAATTCACAGAATATCCAGAGGGTGGTTTCTACGACTGGCATATGGATTGTGATGTTCATATGGCTCACGAGCCACCTGTTAGAAAAATATCAATGACTTTATTACTAAATGATCCATCAGAGTTTGAGGGTGGACATCTAGAAATTACAGCACCAGGAAAATTTGCAGTATTAAAACAAGGTCATGCGATCACGTTTGCTTCATTTCTAAATCATAGGGTGCAACCTGTGACAAGAGGCGTTAGACAATCACTCGTTGTCTGGTTCGGAGGTAAACCATTTAGATGATAATAGAAAAGTTTTTTCCAACCCTAGTTTATGGTAAAGATGTTGAATTAGATAACAATCAAATGACAAAAGATATAATTGATTGGTCTAGACAAGATAGAGGTGTATCTAAAACAAATCACAAAGGTTGGCACTCAACTACCGATATGCACAAAAAACCAGAGTATTCATCATTGGTCACCGAGTTGTTTCGTATGCAAAAAGAGATATATGACAATGAACACTTAGATAGAAATGCTGTTCTAGGTAATATGTGGGCGAACATAAATCCACCAGGTGGTATGAATATGCCTCATATACATCCTAACTCTTTATTCTCAGGTGTCTATTACGTCAAGTCTAACATTAATTCTGGTAGAATTAAAATTATGGATCCGAGACCAGGCGCACAACATATTATGCCAGCAAGAAAACCAGGCAACCCAGGCAGAGACATGTGGAGAGATGCGAGTCTAGATCCTGTGGTGGGCAGAATCATAATGTTTCCCTCATGGCTATGGCATAGTGTCGAGGAAAATAAATCAGATGATATAAGAATATCAGTAAGTTTTAATTTTATACAGGACGGTTATCATGGGTAATTATAAGATTGTCAAAGAAGCGATTAGTTTTGAGTTAGCTAATTTTTTATATAACTATTTTCTTTTAAAAAGAGAAGCGGTTGATTACATGTACTCTAACAATTGGGTGTATGATAGTGGTATAATGGGAACATGGAAAGATGAACAAGTGCCCAACACTTATTCAGTATATGGTGATCCTGTTTTTGATACTCTTTTAATGAAGATATTACCTGTCATGCAAAGAGAGACAGGATTAGATGTTGTTCCGACATATTCATATGCGAGAATATATAAGAGAGGTGACGTGTTGAGAAGACACAAAGATAGACCTAGTTGTGAGATATCAACAACGATTAATTTAGGGGGCGATCCCTGGCCTATATTCATAGATCCCACAGGTAATAATAACGTCATAGATGAAAAAAATAATATACACAAACCTGATGCACATAAAGGTGAGAGAGTTGATCTTGAAGTCGGAGATATGTTGATTTATGAGGGTTGTAAACTAGAACATTGGCGAGACGAGTTTGAGGGTGAGCATTGTGGTCAAGTCTTTTTACACTATAACGATAAAAACGGTCAATTCAAAGATATAAATATATTTGATGGCAGAGATAAGTTAGGCACACCTAAGTGGAAACATTATAAATAGTCTTATAAATATTAGTATAATTAGTAAGGAAAATTAATGGCATATATAGGCGCAAAACCAGTCAATGGATTCTTTGAAAAACAAGACTTAACTACTGACGGAAGCACTACAACATTTACATTAAATACAGCAGTAGGTTCATCATCATCAATAATAGTTAGTGTTGGTGGTGTAATTCAAGAACCTGAAGTTGCATATAATCTAGGGGGTGGTGGCACAACTATCGTATTCACAGAAGCGCCTGCGAGTACGGCAGACACATATATTCATTATCTAGGACAAGCTGTCATTCAAAATCTTACAGATGTTAATGGTACAGAATTTATTTTAGACGTTGACGCTGACACTTCTTTAACAGCGGATACAGACGATCAGATAGATATTAAAGTTGGCGGTACTGATAGAAGTTCTATCAAGACAACAGGTTTTCATAACATAGATAGTTTTAAATTTATTGCTGGTACAGGTGATGATCTTCAAATTTATCATGACGGCACAAACTCTTTCATTGCCAACTCAACTGGTGCTTTAAAAATTGCCACAGAAACAAGTGGGATCGCTGTCACAATAGGTCACTCAACAAGTGAGGTAACTATTGCTGACAACATGACTGTTGCAGGAGATTTAACGGTAACAGGCACGGCAAATTTTGGTGATACAAATATTACAAACGTAGGAAGTATTACACTTGATAGTATTGTAAATGATGGATCAGATGGTGTCACAATCGATTCGTCAACAGATGTAATCATAGATGCAGGTGGAGCTGATATCATCTTAAAAGATGACGGTACAGAATTTGGTAGATTTACAAATAACTCAACTGACTTTGAGATTAAAGTTTCTACACAAGATAAAGA
>FUFK010443102.1_pt1 | contig 11259 bp, 18 predicted proteins | sample 1021851 | NCBI WGS metagenome assembly FUFK01 (sample SAMEA51879418, study PRJEB19060) | metagenome
CCCATAATCAAAATTGATATGTGTGAAAGATCGTTTTGAATTATAGCTGAAATTGCGCCTTTTGTTTCAGCAAAGAAGATAGCTGTTACCATAACAGCGTTTAATAAGAACCATTTTGTAAAGGTATTCATGGTGGGCCTCTGTGTTTCCTATAGGAATTACACTTTTTTTGAGGCAAACCGCGTTTATTTTATTAATTTAGCTTTACTAACTTTAATTTTCCATCTAGGTTTTCCACTAAGCAGGTAAGATTTTCAACCCAATCTCCAGTGTTTATATATGTTATATTATTTTGCTTCCTGATTTTTGGATCATGGGTATGGCCGCAGATAATCCCATCTAAACCCTTTTTCTCTGCATAAGCTATAGCTTTGTTTTCGATGCCCAATCTAAATCTGTCTACTTTTTTACATAGTAAAATTAAATGCAAGAGCTTACTATGAAACTGGTGACCGTGAAGTACGGTGTAGGTCTTATTTTCTTTGGTGGTGTGCAACACTTCATCAGCGAGTGTTATTCCTCCAAAATTATTACCGCAAAAACCTTCTAAAAAGCTATCGTGATTTCCTGTAAGGTATGTAATTTTTGTGCCTGACGCCGCAATGTTTAATAGTTCTTTTAGAAAGTCGTTGGCTTTGTTATTCCAAAACTCTTTTCTTTTCATGGCGACACCATCAATTATGTCACCAACTAAATACAGTTGTTCAAACTGTTGATTTTTAAGAAAATCAAGTACACATTCTACTTTAGATCGTTTGGTTCCAATGTGAATATCACTAAGGAAAATGGCGCGATGTTTTTTTCTGTAATGTTTCACTAAGCCTTCCAATTGTCCTCATCAAAATAGTCAGTGTAATGGGCTTCGCCCTTGACCTTTGGGTAGCTTCTAGGTCTTACACAGGCATCCATTTCTTTTTGTCTTTCCCTGCAAATTTTTAGCTGTTTTTCTGTGTGAATTTGTTTACTCAGCCATTTTCCATCCAGTGAAAAATAGCTGGCAATCCTAATAAAAAATTTAAATAATAAAAATCTCATTACTCTTTCCAAGTTACTTCTATTAAGTTATCACCAAAAAGCTCTCGTGTATAATTAATGGCGTGTGCTGGGTCAAATTTCTTGCAAGTATAAATATCAACAGAAAAAAATGCTGGCTGTCTATCATCCCAAGCGTAAATGTGCATACCGCTTTCTTTCCAGTGGACATACGCGCACCAACCATACTGAGGGTCATAGTTACAAAAAGGTGCAGTAACTTCAGTCATATTTAAAACATTAGTCATCTGGCGACAGTATGTATCCATCTGTTCTGCTGTAAAAGGATTGTGAAGTGTTCCTTCAATTATAAGCCTTTGTCTACATATATCTGGTGCTAAATCTTTATACATTTTTTACTAAATCCGAAACTATATATTTATTATAATCTAAAGTCAACTCTTCTCCAATTTTAATATTTTCTAAAGTATAAAAAGAGTCATCCTTCTCATTCCAAAAACAGTTTGGCGTATCTGAATGATTTAAAAAGTAAGATATATCAATCCTATTTAAAGAGACGGTGGTAAAATAGTGGGTCTTTGTTTCTATAAAAAAATCGCTCATCATCTTTCTAACGCTTTGGTCAAGGTGAAGAACTTCTTCTTTTTTGATTTTTACTATCTTACTTAGGTCGCAAACACAATCAGGAAATAAGTTTACCCCCTTTTTTATATCAACAACCGCATGAACACCAACCCCATGTATATTAGATTCTTTAATCCTACAGTAAGTAGAAGGTAAGAAATTAAGTATCTCTTCCCTTTTCATAAGCCTCTACAAAAGCTTGCATCATAACATTATCCACCAAAGCAAAAGAAAAATTATTATCACTTTTAAAGTGTACGCCTTCTGCCATTCTGGAATCAGCTACCATTTCAGCCTTTTTGATTAATTTGTCTCGGTATGTTGGGTCAATGTATCCAAGAACTCTGGCCGCAAAATAAGCAGCTAGGGTATGCCCACTTGGGTAGGATGGAGCATTGGCTTCTCCGTGTTGGATTGTTTTATTATAGTCTAAATCAATGTTGTAGTGTTTTGCTATTTGATACGGCCTTGGTCTACCATAGTGCATCTTCAACTTCATCACCAAAACTTCAACATCACCGCCCGTTATGAAATCTAAGACTCTTTTAGGGACAGTTTTTCCACTTAGCTCTTTATAAGAGTCAATTATAAACTTCGCTGGGTTTTTGTCCATCTCCTTGAGGCTTGCTTTAAACTCATCGGAATGATGTTGCTCCATAAAGCTTTTTACTTCTAAGAGTTCACTTTTAGTATAATCGCTTGAGTTGGCGGGGGGAGGTACGTTTAAAAGCGGCTCTATGTCAATATCCATATACTCAAAATCGCTTCTTGATGTTTTCAAGAAAACTTCGGGAGTACCTGTATACCTCAGATCGTCTAACTTCTTAGCTTTTATTTGATCAGTTAAATCTATTTCAAATTCGTGTTCCATGCTCTAACCTTTTATTCTTCTCTGCTTTTAACTATAGTGTTGTAATACTCTTCGTCCCAGTGATCGTAGTAGTCGCTCTTTTTAAGTTTGTCGGAATAATTGTTAAGCTCCTTTAGTGGCTGTATTAGTATTATGCCATATTCTTTATTATTTGTCTCAACTTCTCCTATCTTATTTATTTGATCTGGGTGATCCCAAATCAGCCATAAGTCTTTTGCTTTAGCTTTCTCTTTATGTTCATCGCAAAACGCAGCCAGCCAATCTTTGTTAAATTTTTTTGGACAACCGTAAATCATCCAAAGCATTGGTCTTTCTTTTGACTCTAAACATTTTAGAGCATCCAACTCTAAATCGTTTGATTCTATAATTTCAGTCTTATCTAAAAACTTTTTAGCGAAAGGACATATTGCATGACCGCCAAGCTCTTCTCTTTTTAGAGTTATATATTTTATATAGTCATCTATCATTTCTCTTAGATATTTCGGTTGGTGAGAAAAAGAACTTGCCAGTGTATTCTTCTTCTAGCTGGCCAAGGTCATATATGGTTTTAGTTTTTGTGTCGCTCTCGCACAGGGTTTTATAGGCCGCTTTGTCGCTAGACCATTCACTTCCTGTCCACCACTCAAAACCTTGATACATAGATTTGTAAATGCACATACTCTCGTACCCAAANCCTAAATACAAATAATCTAACCCCATTTCTTTAGCTGCCTCTAGCTCTGTTATGCAGCTATATTTACCAAGAAACATTCTTGGTTTATGATAATCCCAGCAAAACTGTATAGATGTCATACAGTCGGTATTGTCATAAGTTCTGCAAATAACAAAACCATGAAGCTCTCCATCTTCTCTGTGTTCAATAATCTTTTTATGCTCTGGGTCTATAAAAAGCTCATCAAAAAAATCATCAGTAGTATAAAAGTCTGAAAACAACTCTCCAGACTTTTTATATTGATCACTTTTAAATTTTATATATTTTTCGTAAACGGTTTTTAATTCATTTACATCACAATCACTTAGGTTTTTGTGAACTGACTCTATGCTTTTACATGGGTCAGTCATTTTTCTTATTTTTTTATTATATTTTAATTCTGATACTTTTAATCTTATCTGTCGGCCTTGCGCCCAAACGTCTCCGTATTTTAGGCTCTCTACTTTCATCCAGCCGTTTTCTAAAGCGTACTGCTCTTCTTCTTTGGAAACATCTTCAGCATAAGCACCGCAGTTTACTATGCCCAAGACATCAGACATTCTTCCATAAAAATGAGTAAAGAATATCTTCATTCTTTAATTTACACTTAATATTTTATTTTAGTATTCTAATTTTTAGATAATGCCTTAAATCTTGAATCTGCGTAAGTGATTTATTTTTAAAAAAGTTTTTCTGAAGGCTCTTATTGTTGTGAAGTGAGGCTTTTTCTACAAAAGTTGCTTTTTCCTTATCACTCCATACCTGCTTTTTTCCTTTAAGGCCAGAGTACATTTTTCTTTGATTGATCTGTATTGGGGTCTTATTAGGGAGAAATTTCTCATGCAACTCATTTTGATCATACTCTTTCCAATGCTTTTCGAGTAATGCTATTTCTTCATCGCTCCAAACCCGCTCTGTAGTGGGTCGTTTTATGCCAAGAGACAAACGCTTGTCTTGGACTCTGTTCCTGCTTCTTCTGGGTAGAAGCTCGGCTATTTCTGTATCTGATTTTGTTTCATGATTGTCGAGGATGATTTGAATTTCCTCTTTTGTCCACTTGAAAGCTTTCCAATATTTTCTACTTTCGTTTGCGAGATTTGGATTCATTAATTATTTTTTGTGTTAAACTTTTCAACTATCTTTGACAGGTTATTTATTTCGATACCTACGATTGTTCCAACCTCGTCTGTATCCAATGAAACCATAGACTTGTCTTTCGCGCTGTGGTAAAGCAAAACCGAGCCTAGTTGACCTTGACAGGGAGCCTTCCAGATATAAAGGGTGTCCTGACTCTCATCGTAGGTTATTCTGTTATCTTCATCGTATTTACTTTTCTTTCCCATACTGATCTCTCATCCTCATCAAGTAATTATGGTGCATTCTTATGTGAACTGCATGTTCGGGGCAGTCGCCATTGATTAGTTCGCCACCGCAGACCTCGCACTTTTCAGCTTTGTTTTTCTTTTTCTTTAAGTTTAATTGTTTGTTGAGTTTGACGTTATAAGGAGTTTTGTTTCCGAGGACTTGCTCCTCAAGCTCTCGAATAGTTCTTTGGCGTTCTTCTTCGGTCATCTTAACTCCTTTCTCAAAAGTCTCCAGCGATCACTGTCGATCTTCTTTTCGCCAGAGTCAATCTGCTTGATCATCTCCATAATCTCTTCGATGGAATCATAGATGTAATTGTGAGGAATCATACCCATGATCCAAAGCGGAGTCTTAGCCTTGCCGCCTTCCATAGAAATGAAAATAGGCTTCTTCATTCTAACCGCAGTTACAAGCTCCTCTGCGCTTCCCCAGCTTGCCACATCAGGCAATAGGTGAGCAATAATAAAATCAGACCTATCAACAAGATTAAGGTCATAGCTGCGAACCTGAGTCATTCTTTCGACAACATCATTGTAGTAGCCTCTGTCCATATCGTCAGACATTCTTTGTCGAGCGGCATCATCTTCTTCGACATCTTTTACGAATGGCTTTTTGTATGGGTTGAAGACTGTAACATTTAAGGGCTCAAGCTCTGCCTCTACATAATCTCGCCAATCTTTTCCGTCAGCATATTGCATATGTCCGACTAAGTAAGTCTTTGTTTTTTCGAGTAAGTTCATCGTACTAGCTGTCTGAGTTTACAATTAAGCATCGTATCCGTTTTGTTCATAACAGACTTTGTGCTGTAAATTATTTTATTATTTTCGATACGAATGTCATTTGCCCCCCTGTCGTTAACCATTTTGAATTTGTTTATTGGGGAGTGCCTAAAGAAATTTACGGCAGACTTTAATCTGACCGCTGCAACGTAAGCAGACTTTAAGATTTCAAGCTTTTTCTTTTTTGCGCTTGACTTGTCTAACTTAAATATTTTTCTTTTTTTAATTTCAGAGATAGCAGAGGGAAGGTCTTTGGCTTCCAGTCTAATCATTTTGGGTTTAGCGTCTATCCTTACGAATAGAGTTTCTCGACTACTTCTGTAAATATAAGGCAAAAAACTTAATTTATCAGCCATGACAAAACATAGCATCAAAAAGAAAAAAGGTCAATTTACTTAAAAAACAAACTACTCTAAAGTAGAGATGCCGATTGAATCTAAGTTTTCATTAAACTTTTTAAAGGGAATGTCTTTGTAGGCTACAGTCTTTAAGTCATCAAAATGACCTTCGGCCATTATTGAGGCAACAGAAGAAATAGGAAACGCGGTAGCTCTTTGCATTGCAGAAAACTCTTCCTTATAAGGAACAATTAACTCCTTATCAAAGGATAAATTTCCACCAAGCACTTTCACCTTTATCATTACTACATCGCCCCACGGCTGTGGCGGACAACCATTCTTGAAAATTTTCTCCATCTCTTCATCGCTTAGTTTCGCGTGGCGAATTAAAAATCTCACAGCATCACAGTGGCCCTTGTATCTAAGAGTCTTGTATGAGCAGTCTTTTACCCCACGGTCTTTCATTGTCCGTATGCTATGCGATGCGCCTCCGCTTGTATAAAATGCTTCTAAAGTTTTATCAAGGATTTCAAACTCAACATCTTCAAGCCCCTCCATTCCTTGCTCTGTTTTTATTTCTCCGTCGATTAAAACCTCACAATCATCCTTGTATTCATTTATCAACCCATCAATAGACCAAGTGCAAGCATAATTAAGGGGAGGGCAAGCGTCAAAAGAACATGGCAAACCACCGACCATCATTTCAATCTTATCAACTTGATCATTGATTTGGGAATAGCCCTGCTCCGCAAGAATGTTTACCCATCCGGGTGCTAAACCAAGATCGGTCATCACGGGTTTAGTGGCGTTGTCCGTTGCGTAATTATTTACATTTTCAGAAACATCTACTCTACCGCCTAAATCACAGTACCTAATTCCTGCGTCAATACAAAATTCTGCCAAAGATTGAGTTTGGTGGTATGGTAAGCTACTGATTACAACCTCTGGCTGGTGAAACTTAACAAGCAATTCGTCATAATCTCTCTCGTCACAAAGATAGAATATACCTTCTTCACTTTTTGGGATGTATTTTCTAAAATTATCGGCAGCATGTTGATTGTTATCAACACCGATAACGTAATACCCAAGCTTGTTCATGGCATACGAAATTGCCGTACCCATCCTGCCAACGCCAAAAACTACAACCTGTTTCATAAATTAATACTCTCTTTCTGTTTCTTTTCTTTTAGACTCTGCCATTAGCGACATAAAATCGAGCGTCTTATAAAAACCTAGTATATTAGGTAGTCTACTTTTAAAAAATAAAACATCTTCTTCATCACTAACAAAGTCTTCTAGATTTAAATTGGTAACAGTTTCTGGGTTCAGAAAGGAATCTTTAGAGCTTGTATTGCTATTGTGACATGTTAGCAATAGTGATTTTTTTGGGTCAATTACAGAGATTTCTTTTTTATAACACCCCTCTAAGAAATCAGCTTCTTCGGTTATGCGAGCAGAATCACTAAAAGACGTATGCTTTAAAACGGTTTTTTTGAACCCCACAATGTGAGTAGGGCTTTTAAGTTTTAAAAAACCCACTCTCTGCTGTCTTATGTCAAAAAAGTAAATGGAATCAGCACATGCAACGAGTTTATTTTTGGCAGATAGTTTAGAAACTATGTGAGATACTGAGCATTTGGGGTAAAGATCGTCATCGTCCATCTGAAAGATGATATCTCCCTTTGCTAATTGACATAATTCATTTCTTTTTTTGCCAAGTGGTATTGCTTGTGAGTGTTTTTGGGTTTTTGGGTCTTTGTAAATGTATTTAATATTCCTCTTCTTTGGGATAATAGATCGGTTAATAGCGGTATCACTATCGTCATAAATGATCAACTCCATTCGACTCTTGGGGTAACTTTGTCTAGCAAAATTCCTTAGAACATTTTCTATAAAATATGCTCTATTCCTAGTGGGAACAATAAGTGAGACAAAGGGTTTATTCATTGCTTTTGAGTTATATTTCTTCTATTCTTTTAGACTTGTCATCTATAACTAGATCACAAGCTGGTTTAATATATTTCCCCTTTGATCCGGTTGATAAATCGTGAAACTTGCAGCCCCAAGACTCTAACTGNTTCCAAGTAAAATCATAATANCANCTTCCTTCAGCTTTNGATTTATCAGAGCCACCACGAGCAGTCCAATAGATAATCTGCCAGCCTTCGTCGTGTAGTTTATTTATTTTATCTATGTTTTCGGTGAGTGGCTGCGCTAAATCGTACCTTCTTTTGTCTGGATAGTAGCAGACAGTTTCGTCAATATCTACCAGAGCAACTTTTACATCGTCTGCCGCAAACTGTTTAGAGTCGTGGAATTCCATTTTTTGTTTACTAAAAATTAAATCGTAATTATTACTATATTTTTTATAGTTTGTTGGTCTGGGCTTGCTTCCTTTGCCAGCCATTATTTCATGCCCTGTGGGAAGGTTAGCTTGTCAGCATGGTTTACTGTCCAGCTTATTTCGTGAGTAACCGCTCTGAAAGTTCTTGCCGCACTTGGGAATCCATTTCCGGATTTTTTAACCCCACCAAAAGCCAAGTGCGATTCAGCAGCAATAGAACCACCGTTCCAATAGATCATACCCGCATCACATTCATCCCTCATTATTCTGGCCTTCCTAAAATCATTAGTCAACACACCAACAGCCAAACCGTACTCGGTATCGTTGTAAATACGAATTGCATCTTCTATTGTATCAAAAGGTATAATCCCAACATGAGGCCCAAATACTTCATTCCTTAAAAAGCCAGCATCACAGTCAGTCCATTCTCTTTTGTAAACCATTGGGGTGCTGTAATAAGTTCCTTGCTTGCCAGTGTAGGTAGGGCTAAGTAAAATTTCAGCTTTTGGGTCTGACGCCACCAAGCTGTTCATAAATCTTATTTTGGCAAACCCCTGCTCATTAATAATAGGGCCATAGTAAATATCCTCGTCTGGAACAAGCTCTTCCCAAACCATGCCATCTGGGCAACCCGAAGTGCCAAGCATTGATTTGAAGGGATTTCCAGTTTTTAGTTTCGACGCTTCTTCTACAAACCGTTTACAAAACTCATCATAAACACCTCTTTGCACAATCATTCTTCCAGAAGAAACACATCTTTGTCCAGATAATTTAAAGGCACTAGCTATTGCGGCCTCAATAGCCAAGTCCATTTCTACATCATCGAAAACAATACAAGCTGATTTACTTCCTAGCTCGCATGAAGTAGTTTTATGCCATGATTCAGCAGCAACTTTACGTATGTGCTGTCCGACATCAGCACTACCAGTAAAGCAGACATGGTCGCAATCACCCCTAACCAAAAGGTCACCAGTAGCACCATCGCCATGCACCAAATTAATGACCCCGCGAGGGATACCAGCTTCCGCATAAATTTCAACAGCGGCCTGAGTTGACATTGGGGCATCTTCACTTGGCTTAATTACAATTGTGTTACCTTCAACCAAGGCTGGTGCGGCATTCCAAAACATACCTATCGCCAGCGGAAAATTAAAAGGAGTTACAATAGCTATTACACCTTTTGGCTTGCGAAGCATGTAAGAATCTTTTTCTTGAATCTCTGAAGAGACAGCTTCGCCATGACTATAACGCCCAGAACCAAAAGCAAACTGAGCCATATGCAATGCCTCGTTAACCTCTGCAATGCTTTCATTGTAATTTTTACCTGTTTCAAGAGATATGATTGTGGCTAACTTCTTTTTATCTCTTTCGATTAACTGGGCAACTTTGTTCATGTAGTCAGAGCGAACAAATCTGCTCATTTTTTTCCAGCTTTTAAAAGCAGTCCTTGCTGAAATAAGTGCTTGATTGACTTCGGACTTGCCGCTTAGAGGAAAGGCTCCTTGAGCTTTTCCCGTCGCAGGGTTGACTTTTGTATACATATCAGCAGTGGCCTTCCACTCGCCGTTTACATAGTTTCTTCCCTCGAAATCTCTCATCGTTTGATTATATTTAAATTAATATTTATTTTCTAATATTTCTAAAGTTTGAGTGGGTGATTCAACATTATGATAAGTGCCACACTCTCGTTGAATTATGTCATTGGCGATGGGGTAATCGTTGCCACCGGGATTGCACTTATCGCCAAAGAATACCATTTCTTTTTTTAAGTTTTCTGTCACCCATCTGCTTGCTTGTGACTTGTCTTGTCCTTTTGGGTAAATATCTATGCTTATCTGTCCACCGATACACGCCTGTAACTCAGGGTAATCAAGCATTATGGCTTTAGCCATGTTTTCTCTGTCTTTAATTTTTTTATCCCATTCGTAATAAATTTCTCTTAGCTCTTTTGGGGCCTCTCTTCCAACGATGGAAAAATTTATCATACCCGTTCTTTTTTCGATAAAGTTTTTACCTTTAGGAGTAAANTGAGAGTTTTNGTATAGCTTACCTAAATAAGAAAAAAAATCATCGGTAGGCGTCCAATCATTTTTATAAATCGGCCCACCACATTGCCATAGCTCGTTTGCTGAAGAGCAAAAAATCCCGTCAAGCCTTGATAAAATGCTGGCAGGAAGCTGCTTGTACACTTTATGATTATCGCTTCCAGCTACTACGTAAACTTCTTTTCCTCGCATCCAATCAAGGAAACGCATGGAAGTGCCAGTTTCCATGTTGCTCATTGATGGCGTCAATGTACCATCTACATCAAAAAGATATACTAATCTCTCCATACTCTGTAACTATCCTCATCTCGGTGAAAAGTGCTACTCTCAATAATATCGCAGTCCGTGATTGCTTCAATTTGGTGGGGAACAAGTCTTTCGATTACATAACAGTCTCCCTGTTTAAGCTCTGTTACCTCTTGAATGGTGGTTTCTGTGTTGACCGTTCTTAATCTACACTCACCGTTTAGGATGTAAAAGGTTTCATGCTTGTCGGAGTGAAAGTGCATACTAAACTTATGGCCAGAGTTTACATGTAGTATTTTGCCGCAATAGTTGTTTTCTTCGTTGTTGGCAAGCCATAACTCGTATCCCCATTGTTTTTGCACTTTCTTCGGAGTTTGCTTCATCATTAATACTAATCTAAGTCTTTTACTTTTTCAATATATTCGTACTCAGAAAGAATAATATCTCTGTTATCTTGTAAGAAGATATTTAAATTTTCACTGTCGATATGAAATCCCTTGTTCAATATTTTGATTAATCGCTTGATTTCGTTTATTGGATAATGTTTTTTGAATTTAGAATGATTTGTAATGTAGTCTTTGTTTCTTACTATCTTTCTGGAGCTTATATGCGTAAAATAGTCTTCGTGGCATTTCCAGTACCCCTTACAATCTAAGTAAGCCATGCATACCGTGTAATCAAAGTTATTAAATATCTGATTTGGGTTGTTGAACTCGTGAATTACGTCGTAGGTAACTTTATCTTTGTTTAAAATTCTGTTCGTTTCCCATTCTTTTTTTATTTCAAATCCTTGTTTTTTTAATTTTCCAACTGCTTGATCAGCCATCTTTTTTGTTGGGAAATATACATCAATATCATTTGGCTCTTGACCAGTAAAAAAACTAAGAATAGCCCCACCCGATATCCAATAATAAACACCCAATTCATTGAATCTCGCAAAATGAGGAGACAGGAACACTTTTA
>FUFK010040786.1_pt1 | contig 11258 bp, 9 predicted proteins | sample 1021851 | NCBI WGS metagenome assembly FUFK01 (sample SAMEA51879418, study PRJEB19060) | metagenome
CCCTCGACATATTTACCATCTCTTTTATTTACTTCTGGAGATAGTTGTCCCAAAACCTTTAAGAAAGGCAACGCAAGATCTTCTTGCGATATGTTTTGAGCACCTTTATCAGCATCAGCTTCAAATATATTAGTTGCTAATGCTCCTTCTTTTTTTGTTGCTACTTGGTTCATGTTTATTGTTTCCTTTTTATTGTAGTCTTATTTCCAACAAATATGTTGAAAAGTTCCGTTGGCATGTCTTTACCTGCCTCAGTACGCTCACGGACTAGCGCTTTCAGAGTCATGGGTTCAACCTTCAACTTTTGTGTTGGCTGAAACCCACGCTCTTGTGCAAGAGCAGCATAATCAGCTGCCTTGTTTTCTTCGTTGCGACCAAAAGACACGGATATCTCGTTTTTGATTATATCTCCTAGTCCATTATCACGAAGCCATTTAAAAGCCTTTTCTTTATTAGCTACAGTAATGTTTGCGCTGTAAAAAGGCTTAACATCTACCGAAGATCCATCCATAAGTTTAAGATGAGATAAACCCATCTCAGCCATCATAGTTGGAATTACTTCTCCAGATAAATGCTCTAATTTCTTTTTTGAACTCTTCAAATTTTCTTCTTGGTTTTCTATACTTGTTTGAAGTTGTTCTAATCTTTCAACTTGATCAGCTAAAGATTGTATATTGTCAGTTTTTTTAATGACCTCCTGTTGGTCCTTTTCAAAATCAATCATCTAATTCTCCTTTCTCGTATAAATTAATTGATATGGGATAATATTTTCTTTCTTGTTTATCCCATTTTAACAAATTATATTTACCATTTGTAATATCAGATACAATAGAACATGCAACACCTATTAATGCAGGATCGCCTGTTAGTAGTAAATAATCTTCTTTTGTAAAATTTTTTAATCCTTGTTTCAACTTATACACGAGTGGTCCAGGTGAAAAAATTATTTGTGAAAATTCTGGTAATAAAAATTTAAACTCACCATAGTTAGATGCACCCATAATATTTATTTTAGGATTGCCTGCTTGTGTTCCAGCAATATGTTGTATTACATATACTGTATTTCTATCTGATGTTTTCATTTCTATATACTTTTAAAAATTCTTTATGAGATATTGGTTGTGACAGTTTAAAATTATTTATAAAATTGTCCACATGTTTTTTAGTTGCTTCTTTAAGATTGGGTGACAACATTTCAAATTCTTTTTTAATACTTTTTGTATCAAAATGATTTAAGGCATGAAGAACCATAATCCAATTTTTTGCATTAAATATAAGATAATTTTGATTAAAGTGTTCATCTGTTGGTAATTTTGTTTTCCATCTTTTAAGATTATTTTTAAGAGTATCTGAAATCTTTACATTCTTATTAAAGTTTTTCCAAAACTCACTATCGTTTTGATTTACTTGATAATGCAAACAAATAAAATCTCTTATATTTTCTAATATTTTTTTACATCTTTCATTGTATTCGTTTATTTCATAATCATTATAATTTATTAAATAATGAACCAATAGTAAACATTGATTTATTGTTGTCCCTATTGCTGATGCTTCTAATGGCTCAACAAAACTAGCACTTAAACCTACTGCTACACAATTTTTAATCCACACTTTTTCTAATCCACCTGGATCAAATTTTATATTTTTAAAAATATTTACTTTTTGTCCAAGATATTCTTCTACTTCTTGTTGTGCTTGTGTTGCATTTATATAATTATTATCAAAAACATAACCATTTCCCCATCTACCATATGTAGGTGTTCTCCACATCCAACCATATTTCATTCTTCTAGCTGTTATATTTACGTCATAATTATCTGTATCAGGTGTTGGAAATGCAATTGCTTCGTTTACAGGTAAATATTCCTTATAGCTATTCCATTTAGCACCTAATTTAGACATGATTACTCTTTTAAATCCTGAACTATCAATAAAAAAATCACCACGATAATTATCTTTTTTTCCTTTTAAAAAACTTACTTCACCATTATTATTAAAAAAAACGTCATCAATATCATCTGTAATAACTTCTATATTTTTATTTTTACAATGTTCTAATAAACAATTATTAAATTTTATTGCGTTAAAACTTAATTGATTAGGAACTTGTTTTAGATCGACTTGATCACCATAAATGTATGGTGATGTAAATTCTTTAATTTTCATATTGTTTCCTATTACATATGCATAAGAAGCATTATAACGACCTAAAGTAAAATCTAAACCTGAACTTACATACTGAGCATAATCTTCGTTTGTCCAATTTTCAAATTTTAAAGTATATTTTAAAGTTGCATCTGCTGTTTTTATAAGATCAAACATATTAATATCTGTAAATTTACAGAATTCATTTAAATGTTCTGTTGTTCCTTCGCCAACACCTATAATACCAATTTTATCAGACTTAATAACTTTTACATCAAGATGTGAAAATCTACATTTTAATATTAATGCGCTTATTAAACCTGCAGTCCCTCCACCTAAAACTATAATTTTTTCCATAGCTCTTCTTTCATTGTTGACAATATAACAATCCTATATTATATGTCAAGTTAGAAAGTTATGAATTACAAATTTAAAACAAAACCTTACAAGCATCAATTGACTGCTTTAGAAAAGTCATGGAATAAAGAAACGTATGCATACTTTATGGAGATGGGTACAGGTAAAACAAAAGTGTTGATAGATAATTTAGCTATGCTTTACGATAAAGGTAAAGTTGATGGTGCATTAATTATAGCACCCAAAGGTGTAATAAAAACTTGGTATGAACAAGANCTTCCNACNCANTTACCAAANCACATAGAGAATGTGACCGTATTGTGGCAGCCAAATATTACTAAAAAACAACAAGAAAAATTAGAAAGTTTATTTGAAATAGAAACAGCTCTACATATTTTAATAATGAATGTAGAAGCTTTTAGCACGGATAAAGGTGTTAAGTTTGCATCTAAATTTTTAAATTCACATAAAGTATTAATGGCAATCGATGAGTCTACAACTATTAAAACTCCAACTGCAAAAAGAACTAAAAATATTATTGGTCTTGGTAAGTATTCTAAATATAGAAGAATAATGACAGGTTCTCCTGTTACTAAAAATCCATTAGATTTATATACACAATGTGAATTTTTAGATCCGTATCTTTTAGATTTTACTTCTTACTATGCATTTCGTAATAGATACGCAGAAATGAAAACTATGCATCTTCGTGGTCGATCAATACAAGTTGTTGATGAATTTAAAAATTTAGGTGAGTTGTCAGAAAGTTTAAAAGGTTTTTCATACAGAGTTTTAAAAGAAGACTGCCTAGATTTACCTTCCAAAGTATTTACTAAAAGACATATTGTGCTTACAGGTGAACAAAGAAAGATATACGATCAAATGAAAAAAGCAGCTATGGCTGTATTAAATGGTAAAGTTACAACTACCATGACTGTGCTTACACAGCTAATGCGTTTACATCAAATTACTTGCGGTCATTTCACTGCAGATGATGGTTCTGTGCAATTAGTTGAAAATAATAGAATCAAAGAATTAATGAATGTATTAGAAGAAACAGAAGGTAAAGCTATTATATGGGCTAACTATCAAAGAGATGTAACTCAAATTATAAAAGCAATAAGTGATGAGTATGGTCCGGGGTCCGTGGTCGATTATTATGGATTAACGCCACAAGAAGAACGACAAGAAAATATTAAACGATTTCAAAATGGTGATGAGTGTAGATTCATAGTCGGTACCACACAGACTGGTGGTTATGGTATTACTCTGACAAAAGCAAATACAGTTATATATTATTCAAATGGATATGACTTAGAGAAAAGATTACAATCAGAAGATAGAGCACACCGAATAGGCCAAACCAAATCAGTGACTTATGTAGATCTGATTGCTGAAGATACAGTTGACGAAAAAATCGTAAAAGCTTTACGTGATAAAATAAATATTGCATCTGAAGTTCTTGGTGAAGAATTAAAAGCTTGGATTTAAACGAACAAGTCTTTTGCTTTTCCTATTATAGGTTTGTATTGTGTTTTGCCGTCTTTTCTAAACGCATGTAAAAATTGTTTTCTTGGTAAACCTTCTGTGTAGCTGCAATGTATCCATCCACTGTTAGGTTCACCCGGAGTATAGAACTCGAGGATGAGCTGGTCATACGGAAGCTCTCTTTTAATCCAATCAGCTAGTTCAGCGTTGTCAACTCCAACACATTCGAAGTCTGCGGCTTCAGCTTTGGCATGCTGTGAATTTACAGAACTACCAATAGCTTGACATAATTCAGGTGAACGAAATCCGCTAGTGACCTTAACTCTGCCGAAATGATCACGCACTGGCTGTAAAATATTTTCACATAGTGATTTTAATTTTTCTATCTGTTCTGCGTTAGGATTATTATTAATACCTTTACGGATTGCTGTGTCCGATTTAGTTAATTCTGTTAAAGTAAAGTTACGTGAAAGTTCCATTATTGTGTCATGTCCATGATTAAGGCAAGTATGATAGCTCCGCCTCCACCCATGATCATTCTCTCCATTCTTGTTACACGTTCTTTGATTTCTTTTATTTGTTCAAAGGTTTGCTTTTGCATTATTCTGCAAAGCTTTTCGTGATCTTCAATTTTTTGTAGCGCTGATTTTTTCGCCATTAAATTCTCCTACTAGCAATAATTTGCTCTTCTGGTGATAATAAAGCTTGTTGTGTCCGTGTCAAGTTAGTATTTACGCCCGGTAATGCTGCTGTTCTTACCACTGGTGTTGGTGTATTTGGCAGTGGTGGTGTTTGTATATCAGCTGTTTGTATTGTTCTGTTAACCGGTACAGAGGCTTGTGGTTCATTTTCTTTTTGTTTTATATAATCTCTTAGTTTATCTAATTCGGATTCTTTAGGCTCTTCTATTTTAATACTTTTGTTTTTGTATTCTCTTAATATTTGTCTGAATAATTTTTTAGGATAAAAGTATTCTTTGTTAACTGTTTCACCTTCACCTCTTCTTACAGCTTCTTTTTGAGCTTCTTTAACTCTTTTTTTCATACGCTCTTCGTAACCAGTGTATGGTATATTTTTACCATCTAATAATTTTTTAGCCTTTGCATATGGTATTCTTCTACCTCTAAGAATTTTTAATAACTCTCTTNTTGGAACACCTGTTTTTAATGCGTCTTGTAATATCATATGAAAGTCTCTGTTTACTTTTAATGTTTCATCTTGAATTTGTCTAAACTCATCAGCTAACACAAGTGGTCCTCTGTTTTGATAGTTTTGTAAACTAAATAATTTTTCTGTTTGTGTAACAGATCTAAATTTTTGATTGTAGTCAGTAACTTTAAATTGCATTGATCTTGGTACATCTACGTTAATTATTCTAACTCCAGAAAACAATGCAAGTAATTCATCTCTTAATGTAACTGGTTGACCGCCTCTTTTAATATCTTGTTCTAAACCTGCAACTAATTTACCTGCAGTAGTAATCGCAGTTGGTTGAACGCCTTCTATTATGTGTGCTAAACTTTTTATAAATGCAACATCGCCATCATCTGTAATTGAGTATATTTTTGAACCTGTTTTAGTTTCACCACCTCGACCACCAATAAACTTACCTCTTGGTATAACATCAGAAACTTTTTCAAAAAAGATTGCCTCTGATATAAACGGCTCTAAAAGTTTTGATACAGGTCCATCTCTACCTAACATCAAATTAAAAGCAAAATCACCAGCATCTTGTTGTTTTAATTTACCTTCTTCTAATGTTTTTAATGCAGCACTAAAAGGTTGTCTTACAACATCGTATGGACTGAAATATGAGAAGTTAATTGCTTTACCAACACCGTTTTTCCATTTGTTAATTGGTATAATCGCAGCTCTTGAATCCCAAGGAGCAGATAAGCTTCGTTTATATGCCTCTATTTGTTCCATAGTTACACCTGTTAAATTTTGTCCTAATGCAGACACACCTTTTTCTGCACCACCAAGTGTTACTAATGCACCCATCAATCTTCTATAACCGTTCTGTCTTAGTTGAGCATTTGATGACGTTGCTTCTTTTAATCCTAAACTTANTATATTGTAAGTCGTTCTAATCATTTCTGCAGGAAACGACACAAAGTTACCAAATGGCAGCTTTCTTAAATTTTTAATTACTTCAGGGACTTTACTGTATGTTGGATATGTGTTTCTAATCTGCCATGCAGCTGCTTCATCTAACGCATCCTCAAATGTTTTTGCTTTACCAGTAAATGTATTAAATTTATCAAATTTTCTACCAACAATTTCTTCTGTCCATTTTGCAATATCATCTACATTTTTATACATAGATCTCATTTGTGATTTTACATACTCATGACCGTACCACTTCCATAAGTTATCACCTCCAGCATATATTCTTGTTGCTGTTTTTAACATTCTAGAGTCTGCTGTTCTTGCTATTAAACTATCTAAATTTTTTACTTTAGCCCCTGCACGTATATCTTTTAATACTGCTTTTAATTCTGATGCTACAATGTTTTCATCAATTACACCAAGACGTATTTTGTTTTCTAAATTTTTTATAAACTTAGCTTCATCTATTACTTTACCTGCACCAAATATATCATCCATAACCATTTTGATAGATTCTGTTACAGATGCTCTGCCACCAATGTGTCCATTAGCTAANGGAAACATACTAGCAGAAGTTACGTTTCTAACTTGTGTTGCAGGTGAAAGAACTGTTTTACCAAACTGTGTTGCTACTTTTAATTGCAACATATTTCTATAAGCAGAAGATTGTAATAAACCATCTAATTTACCTGGTGCACCTTTTATCGCTTTTGCCATATCAGCTGTTGCATATAATTTTGATATACCAGTTTTTAATATACCTAGACTTTCTAATTCACCTATTTTTTCTGCATCAAAAATATTTTTACCAAGTGCATCTGTTTCTGATTTAAACAACCATCCCTCTTCTAACCCTACTTTAGCTAATTTATCTAAAGTTTGTTTGTTAACAGATTGAGTTATTGCATGTGATGTTGTTTGTAATACAGATGCTTTTAAATTATTTTCTTCACCTAACAATTTTTTAATTGCATCTGGTAATTCTTCACCTGTTTTAATTAATTTATCAGATCTTAATTGATTTTTAGAAATAAGCTGTAGTTGTTTTAAGGGATCTTTGCCATCTATTTTTCCTTCTGTAAGAATTTTATGAACCATTGATTCTGCTTTTGCTTCTAATGCTTGTGCTTTTGACATTTTTGGTGTCTTTAAATTTAATGCCGATTCTCTTATGTCTTTGTTTGTTTTTACAACATTGTTTAATATCCAGTTTTTTGCACCATCTTTTAATTTTTGTTCTGGCATGTATTCTGGATTTGTAAATATAGAAAAAGATTTTCTCATATATGTTTTTACATTGTTAAGAATAAAGTTTTTAAGATCACCACCAGGTAATAGTTCACCAAATATTTTTTTAGTGTTTATCATTTCTTTTTGTAAATTTTCTGCTGTTTCTTGTAATGTTTTTGGTAACGCAGACTTTGGTGTTTGTCCTTTTAAATATGATAATACCTGATCTAGATAATATTCTTTACTAGCAGGAGATGTTGTAGCTGTATTGTACATACCTTCAAAATCTTTAGCTAAATCATATGATCTTTTTTCTATAGATTCTAAATATTTTTCAATAGTTCTAGATCTTGCTTTTATTTCTCTTTTAGCTCCTGATGTAAGTTGAAAACCTTGACCTGTGTATTTACCAAGAGATCTAAATCCTGATAAAAAATCATCTACTTTTTTTAATCTTGCCTCTAATGGATCTGAACTTTTTGTAGAAAACATTCTCCATTTATCAAACGCAGGTAGTTGTTTTGTAGGGTTACCAGTTAGCACTGTTGATAAACCTTTGTCTATTGCATATGAACTTGCATTTCTTATTGCTTTACCAGCTGTAGCAGATCCAGGTATATTTGCTAAAAGATATGTTGCAGGTCTAACAACTAACGTATCCACACCTGTCAAAGCATAACCTGCAGGTTTCATTAAACCATACTTTGCACCCACAGTTGCAATCTTTGCAAGTGGTTTACCTAATAAAGGAAAAGCACCACCTATTANTGTNCCTTCAGCACCAAATCTTAATTTATTTCTAAATCTTGCAAGTGCAAGATCTCTNCCTTCTAAACCNTCTTCNCTTTCTTGGTCCATGAGCANTGGTTCTTCACCCGTTCTTTGTCTAGCNCCAGACGTGATAAAATCTGTTGCACCAAAAGCTGTTGCCATATAACCAACTCTCTTTGCAAGATTAACTGTTTTTGCTCCCGCGCCCGTTGCGGCTGCTGCTGTAGCTGCATCTTTGGCTTTTTTACTTTTAAATAATTTTTTAGCTCTATTCATTACTTTGAACACAGCACCGCCCGGTAAACCATATTCAATAAGAACTTTGTTTACAGTTCCAAGTAAAGTTTCTGGATCAGCTATTTTATTTTCCTCATAAACTTTGTCTAATTTTTCGGTAAGATTTGTATCAAGAGCAAGATCTGTTCCTGTAGTTAATAAATCTCCTACTGAATAAGATATGTTTTGAGCTGCACCAAATATAGACTTTTCCATGTCTTCAAAAAAATCTATGTAGTCTTTTTCTACCGGTTTTTTTCTACCTTTTGCTAAATCTGTAATGCTTGGTAATCTTTCATCCATTAATCGTCTCATGTTGTAATCTCTTAATGGAGTATTACTCAAAGACATCATTAAATTAGCTGCACCTTCCCATGTAAATTTTACAGGTTTCTTTTGTTTAGTAAGTGTTTTTTTTAAGGATGAGGTAAGAGTGTTTTGTACTGTATCTTTGTCTAAGATAGTTTTTTTCTTATTAAAGGGTTCCATCTACGCCCCCTGTGGTAATGTCAAATTTACGTCGTATTGTTGATTAAATGATGCGATGTCTTCGCCTGTTTGTATATTTGCAAAATCTAATAACGCCTGTTTGCTATTAGCTAACAGTTGTACAATATCATTTGATATCTCTTGTGGTAGTCTAGCTCTTAACTCTGTGTAAGATAAATCTTTTACTTCACCTGTCTGTCGTTTACTTTCAGCAACAGATTCCATCATAGGTTTGCTACCCATTCTGTAGCCTGCTCTACCACCTTCGTTATAATAAAATCTTTTCTTTAAATCTTCAAATGTTAATGCTCTTGCTTGTGCAGAACCATCTACTACATCAGGAAACATTTCTAACACTTCCGCTGGATCTGCACCTGGATTAGCATCAATGTATTCTTTTCTTTTCTTATCCTGACCTGCATTATATGTGTTAACAACAGTAGTCATTTCAGATTCAAATAATTCTTGACTACTAACAATTGCAGCATACTCTGTTGGAACACCTAACTCTTTTTCTAAAACTCTTTGTTGTACTGTAATTACTCGTTCTGCAGCTTCTTTTTGCTCTTTTGTTGATTCTGGATCATTTAAAATATCTCTTTGTTTAAATATTTCATTTTGAGCATTTGTTATAATACCCATTTCAACTTCTGCAGTTTTTCTACTGTCACCACCTGCTTTTGCTTCTTGTGCTAAAACATCGTATTCCGATGCTAGCGCAGTTCCAAAAATATCCTCTGCTCTACCTACTCTATCTTCTTCTTCAGCTAATCTTGCTGCTTGAAAAGTTTGAAAAGGTTGTTGTGCAGCTTTAGCTGTTGTAGCTAATAGTCCACCAAAACCAGAACCTTGTGGAGTTGCTGATAATAAATTTAAACCAGTTGAAGTTAAGAAACTAGATAATGATCCTGGCATAAAACCAGATCTTTTTCCTCTAAATCTTTCAAGATCTTCCATAGCTCTTCGTGTTGTTTTAAGAGCTCTATCGTATGGATCTGTTCCTTCTTTAAATGGTTTTCTATCTAATCCTGATGTAATACCAGTTCCTGCAGAACCACCTATTCTAAACATTGGTCTTTTAAGTGTTCTATTCATTATTAACCCTGTCCTGATAAAACCATTCTTCTAAATTCTTCAAAAGACATTGGTGTTCTACCCATTTCTTCCATTTCAAATACATATTGTTCGTATTCATCTTCTAGTGGATCAATGTCAGCTACTTGCATGATACCTTTTTTTGCATCACCACCTTCTGCAAACAGTGGTCTTGGATTTACTGCTCCATAAATACCAGCTAGTGTTGTACCAACACCTANTGCAGTTTGTAATGGTGTAGGATTAGGTGTNATTGATTGTTGAAACTGAGCTGGATATCCACCTAGTAATCCAGTAACTTGACCAGCATACCTGTCTAGTTGTTCTTGTGGTTGGAATGTTGCCATTCTTGTAGCTTCTCTTTGTGCATCAAGCTGAGCTTGTGCTTGCGCTTGGTTCAATGCGCCCAATGTTCCAAGTTGTCTTACATCTCCACCAGTTAATGCTTGTTGTTGTGCTCCAAGTCCTGCTTGGAATCCACCTAAACCTTGTTGTGCTTGTGCTATACCAAATCTATTTGCAATGTCTTGTTGTCTTGCACCCATTGCTTGACCAAAACCTTGTTGCAAAAGTCCCGCCTGTAATAAAGCACGTTCACGTGCCGCCCCCGTACCAAACTCGGCGAGTTGTACGCCCGCTCGACCAGCGCCGAGCACACCCAAAGCTGCTTGTTGATCTCGTATTTGCTGTTCTCTTTGTGCAGTGTTACGATCAAATTCTGAGAGTGTAGCATCAATCACTTGTGATTGATAAGGTGACATGAAATCTTGAATTTGTTGTGTTGTTGGTGCACCTGTTGCGATGCCTCCTAATGTTGTGCCAGCAGCTGTCGCTTGTTGNCCTGCTGCTGTTAAGAATGGTTGAAAAGAACCTATACCTGCTTGTGCAACTTGTTGTGCTTGAGTTTGTAGTGGGTCTCTTGCTGCAATCTGTGGTGCAAGTCCTGCCAAACTTTGTTGTCTTGTTGTAAATGCTCTAGCTGCATCTTGTCTTGCTTTAAAACCTTCTGCAGTTTCACCAGGTTGTTGTGATATACCAGCAATACCAGTTGTAACAATAGGTACACCTGTTTGTGCTGTAATCTGTTTTGCTAAATCTTTACCTAGATCTTCAACAAATTGTGCGGGTAATGTTCGTTGTTCTTGTACAGCCATTATAATACTTCCTCTAATCTTTGTGATGTTTGAAACATTCGTCTTGCGCCTTTTAAGCCTTGCGATTCTTCAGATACGTCACCTCCGGCTTCGAGGTTCTTCATCATGTTATACATAACTTCTGCGCCTTTGTCTACATCT
>FUFK010070021.1_pt1 | contig 11257 bp, 36 predicted proteins | sample 1021851 | NCBI WGS metagenome assembly FUFK01 (sample SAMEA51879418, study PRJEB19060) | metagenome
CTTGTCGGTTATATTTTTTAAAACTACGTTTTTCATTTTTATTCATCCTTTTTTTGTGTATTCTAATCCTTTTTTTAGGCTTAGGTCTTGGTACGAAGTGAACAAACTTACGTTTAGCCATTAATCGTCATCAAATATATCAAAAGCTACTGCACCACCAATTGCTGCTGTAGTTTTAGGGTATTTTTTGGCTAATTTCTTAGCTTTCATCGTACCTTTGTGAGCTTTTTGTGATGTTCCTGTAATAAATTGGCTAGTTTTTGTAAAACCTTTCTTAGATGCCATATCTGCTGCCATCTTAGAACCAGTTCCTAGCTTCTTTTTGCCTTTGTAAAGCATTCTCAGTATTTTCATTCCTGCTGAGCCTGCTGCGAATGGTATTGCCATTTTCTTCTCCTTGTTAAAATAAACCCCCTCTATGGCCCATTAAAGGCTACATTGGGAGTAGTTGTATAAAACCCCCCTATTTGCACATTCGACATACATGTCGATGTTGCAGGGGTAAGTTCAAAACCCGTCGATTGCTGTCGCAATCGTCTCTTTTGTCGTTATTGTCAGCTTCGCTGTCTTTTGTTTGTTGATGTCGATTTATTGCTGTTGCTTGTAGCAACAATAAATCGATGTTGGTATATATCAGTAGTCAATTAACTCCTGGCGAAATCAGTTGATTAATTGATTGCTGATGTTGAACTATCCTGTTGATATTACTGAATAACTTGATTGCTGTAAATCAATAGGACATACAAATAAGTGCTATATTCACACCAATGTGGACAAGCACAGAAAGGATATAATATGTTAAGTACAATAGTAATGGTCTTATTAGCTATATGGTTATCTATAGCTATTATTACACAAGTAGCTGGTATAGGAGCTGGATACTCTCTTATCAGATCTTTCACGCAAAAACTAGAAAAGTAGGAGATGATATGGATTATAATATAGCTAGGATAATAGAGGATGATAGCATACAACTACAGCTACCATTCCCTGAAATGTCTAATATTCACCCATTAGATAAGAAGATGAAAAGAATATATCCAAAGTTCATTGTTACCAGTAAAAATAAACTTTGTCAGAAAGGAGACAATAATGACAAATCAAGTAGATAATAGAACACCTGAACAGAAGAAAGAATATGTTCAGAATAAGACAGCTTATTGGCCTAAGTCAATATACGCTGAGTTTCAACAAATGAGACGTATTATGTTGAAGTTAGCTGAAAAAAATAAGATTGATCTTGAAGATATGGATGATCAACTTCCAGGTGTATAAGTAAACTGCTATCGCCTAGTCGCTTTGGGCTAGGCGTAGCCTAATAAAGAAAGGATAANACTATGGGATATACAAATTATTGGCATCAAAATGAGGATTTCACTAACAGACAGTGGAGATATATTAAAGAAGAAGCTGAATATATGAAAGAAATTGGTAGTAATGTAATTGATGTACATATTGAGCCAGATGAAATCATTATCAATGGCAAAGAGAACTGTGAGACTTTTGTATTAAATAGAACAGTACCANTTGTAAAAAATTATGAAGGTCAAGATTTAACATTTAATTTTTGTAAAACAAGAGAGTTGCCTTACGATATATATGTTTGGCACTTGTTAGTTTTCTGTGCAGGTATGATCAATGACACAGACGTATTTAGTATATCGAGGGATAGATGAAATACAAAGATATGATGCGTAAAAATATAGAGTCTTGTCCAATCACATGTAGTGAGTGTGGCGAAAAAGAGGAGATGAATCCAGGAGATGCACACTATCAATTAATATTTGAAGGTAGAGTGTTATGTTCAGAGTGTTTAGATATTGAAAACAAGGAGTTATTTTATGGTAAAGAAGAAACCTAAATGGTGGGATGAACACCAAGAGTTCTTAAAAAAGTTTACAGATTGTGAGACTATAACAGGAGCTGATAATGTATCGAGTAGTAATAAAAAAAAAGTTCAAAGAAAAACCAATAAATTTATCAAGAGCAGTGAAGCTAATGTATAGGCAGCCCTTTACTGGTTCTATAAAGAGTGAGCATATAGCTTGGTGGAAACAGTATTGGATAAGATCTATTAACTTAGAAATCTTGCAACCAAGAGTAGGATGGATTACACTTGTGAAGATATATAGAGAGGGTAAACCATCTATAAGAGTAATAACAGTACCAACCAGCTCTGACCAGCGAGAGCTGTTTGTTATGAAACAACTACATGGAGGTAGTAATGCGTAAAAAAAATAAAACAGATCATTCTTATGTCATAGCTAAGAATATTGCTAAGACATTGATACTTCATAGAGTCTGGAAAGGTTATACACAGCAGAACATTGGTGATGCTGTTGGACTTACTTTTCAACAGATACAGAAGTATGAGAAAATGATTAACAGAATATCTGCAGAAACTTTGATTGATATATGTAAGCAAAGAGACTGGGATATTACATTGTTTACAACTAATAATCCTGCAGCAATACTAAGTGAATGGATACTAGAAGTAAATCTAAATGATCCAGAAAGTGTATATCATTTGAGACTGGATCAAATCAAAAAGTCATGGGCTAAGTTAGACAGAGTGGGTAAAACTAATTACTACTTTGTAAACAATCCTATGGCAAAAAAATTAGTTCAAATATCAAACGATCTTGAAGATCAAGGTATTGATCCAAAAGATACAATATTACCAATAGTGAAAGGAGAGTAATGAATGGACTTATTAATTTGGCTCGCTTTTTGGCCTTTAGTGTTGCTGGTATAGCAGTAAGAAAAGGTTGGAATTGGCTCACTTCTGATGTTGATCCAATTCCTGGAACAAAAGAATTTGATGATGAATATCGTCAAGTTAAAGCAAAGTACGTACGTTTAACCAAAAAAAAGGAGGACTATGATGATGCGTCTAAAAAAATTAGGTGACGTTGTTTTATCAACAGCAACGTATCCTATTAGATTCTGTATTGGTGCTTATAAAGCTATCAACAAGCACATACCTGAGTCTATTGAGTTACCAATCGAAATCAAAGTAAAGGAGGATAAAGATGGAAACACAAGAAACCAAGCTGTCTCTACAAGAGAGGGTTAGTAAGAAGATGCCATTAGCAAAGTGGATACATGAGTTATATTATCAGAATGCTGCTTTGTTTATGTCAGATCCAAGATACAAATCATTACCACAGTATCTTCAAACATCTGGTATCTCATCTTCGTTTATTGCTTTGAAAGAAGCACTAGACAAAAACAGAGAATCTAGATCAACAGAAGAAACTGCTGAGAAGATGATTGAAGTATCTAACAAAAAATCTACTAAGAAAAAAGTAGCTTAACATAAAATGGGTCAGGTAAAAACCTGGCCCTTAACTAACGGAGATATATGAAACCAATAAGAAAAGATGAACAAGAGTATCTTTACAATTATATTAGAAATAAATTTAATGATAAAAGATCTGCTCTTGAGTCAGATAGAGAGTTAGAAGTAGAAACACAATCTAAAAAAAATTATAAAAAATTTGTTTCTACTTTGAAAATATCTAACATGATAAAAGAAGCTGAGAAGTTACAAAAAGATTATGATAGTTTTGTAACATCAAAAGAAAGAGTTGAAAGTGAAAAGTTACAGAAACTTAAAAAACACATTCAACTTATAGAAGATCATATGCGTAAATGGAAGAACATAAGAAGATGGGAAAGAACTCCAGATTTTATGTCTTATGATGGTAGTAAACCAAAATTATATAATATTGAAAGTTATATAAATGAAGTTCTTCAACAAGAAACTAGAAAAGCATATGACAATAGTTCTAAAGGTAAAGCAATCAAAGAACTAGATGCACAACGTGAGTCTTGTGAGAATGCTTTATATTCTGGTTCATCGCTTGGTTCTGTTAGAGGTTATATACACAATGTATTAACTAAAGCTCAAATATCTGACAGTATACCAAACCAATTGATGATTGAGTCTAAATAATAATGTGGCAAATGCCCGGTCACTATCGACTGGGCATTGTGCCTAACAGAAAGGTAATTATGGATAATATAAAACTACATGAAGCTCAAGATGAACACAACAGAAAAGTTGTTGATATTATACAAAGCATTGGTTCTCACATGAGACAGACTGATGAGACTGTTGAGAAACATAGAAAGATTATGCTTTTTATGCTTGGTATACATTTTGTTACAATACTTATAGTCCTTTTTGAGGTTGTAAGATGAAACAAAAAGAACAAGTTGAGCTGCTAGATAAAGCTACTGACAAAGCTATCAAACAAGTTGAGAAAGAACGTAAAGGTAAGAGACGTAACTTTATCAATGAGTGGTTTAGATATGTTGAGCTTGTATCTAACTTTATTAAAAAACAATTAAACTAGGAGTAATATGTGGATAGATAAACTAGCTGTATACAAATATGATAGACCATACAGCGAAAATAAAAAACAAAAACCATTAAAATTGCAAAATCATTTGATAAATGATGAGATGATGAAAGTTTCAAAGTTGTCATCATTACTTGAATCATTACAAGAAGCATGGGGATGTACTTATGATGAGATTCAAATTCAAGTAAGATTTGTACCAGAAGGTACTGATAGGGATGAGCAATGAGTGATGGTTTATATGATCTAAGATATGCTTTACAAACTTTCCTTGAGGATAAACTTCAAGGTGAAGTGCATGGAGCAGGTATAACAATGGATGGCCCAGTATTCAGACAAGCTGATATTGAGGTTAGCATTGGTGATGATAAATATCAAATAACAATAGAGGAGCTATAATGTATAATGTAATACTTTGGAAAGACAATGGTAATGAAGATATACATGTCTTTGATAAAAAACCAACATTTGATCAATTGTATGGTTTGATTGGTAATGGATGTTCTTTGATACAGATAATATCTGGATACAATCCTGATATATCCAACAGAACATTTGATATGTATTGTGATGAAGAAAGTAAATTCAATGCAGAATGTTATCCAAACAAACGTGCAACAAATGCTTGGTATGAATGGCAAAAACGTACCAAAAGACAATGTTTGCCAGGTGATTATATTTCTGGTAATGTCTGCATAGTTAAAAAAGTAAATGTAAAACTAAAGGATGCAGCATGAAAGGTAAACCAGAAGAAACTAAAGTAAAAAATCCAGAGCCTCGTAGTTTAAGCGAGGTTCTGAAAGATTGTCATGATCTTGCTGATGACCTAAGATCTAAACTAAAAAAAAAATGTAATGAAGTATTGGATCTTCGTAAGCAACTAGATTATGCACAAGAACAAACTCAATTAGCTGAGTTAAAATATGATAAGCTAAAAGATGCTATTGGAGATGAGTTCAATAGTAGACTTAACAAATCAAAACAGGAAGGTATGTAATGACAGTACAAGATGAAGCTGTTCAAGAAGTTCAGTCAAGAAACAAAGCAAAGGCTCATGAGATTGAAAAAGTACAAAATGAAATGAATGATGCTATGGAAGCGTTGACTATTTTAGATGGTGCTATAAAATCTACATATTTAAAAGATAAACATTCAATAATATTACAAGATTGGTGTAAAGAATACCAAGAAGATATTAATAGATGTAAAATGTTTATACAGGAGGCTAAATGAGTAGAGAAGATCAGTTAAGAGCTTTGGTTGCTACTAAGCAATTAGAAATTGATAAACTAAAAAGAGTAATAAAGGAGTTTGAAAATGATAACGCCAGACAGCGAAGTACTTCGGATAGAAAAAAGAATACGAGGACTAAACAGAGTGACGTCAGCGATAAATGATTTGTCTATTTATGGTATATTTTACGGTAACTATCCACAGTTAGTTAGTGTACTAGAACATGCTAAAGATCATGTTAAAGAAGAACTAAAGTTATCTAAAGAAAGATTAGAAACTTTGTATTATCCTAAAGAAGATCAAGGTGCTGAAGCAGTAATACAAGAGTATATTAAAAAAGGTATTTAAATATTCCAGACGTGGAATAGGTAAGTTAGTGACCTGTATGCGATTAGATACTAGTCCTCATTGCAGCTAAACAACTACATTTGCCCACCAGGGAGACTTGGTGGGTTTTAAATCTTGCGTAAGTCGCTGGAGGCCCTATTGGGTAAAAAAACTACCTCCCGAAGAAACAAGCCCTTTGATCGTTGGGGTATAACGATTACTGTATAGCTTCTACAGTATAATATTATGTGTGCTGTCTGAGGTGGGCAGACGTTTATCCCACCATTAAATTTTTGTAATTTTGATGGACACATCACCCTACATCTCGGTCTAGACTAAGCAGGATGAGCACGCAAGATACTGCATGGGTTTCCTAATTAGATTAATGGTGTGTCCTTCTAAATTTCAGTAATTTTTACTATCCAAGATTTAGGTATCATAGTACGATCACCAAAGGTTATTGTACCATCATCTTCTTTATCNTAANNTGCAAATAATTTTATTGATTTACGATCTTTAGAGAAGATCCANCCTTCNTTNACTGGTGTAGCCAGTTTCATATTTTTAAATTCTTTNTCTGANGCCCANCCTGAATCACTAACACAGTCTACCCATTCAACACGTACTTTGGTATAAGGTATGTCGTTAGAGTCTTTATCTTTAATAGACTTCTTTTTTTTAGTGTAACTTCTTTTTGTCATGAGCTAACCAAATAATAGATTCTATTTCTTCAATTGAAGGGTATTGAGAGATCTTTTCTTCGTTGATGACAAGATCAAGATAGGTATGATATATCATAGCTAAAGCCATAGCATCAGCTGCTCTAACTGTAAGGTGAGGATGTTGTTCTTTTATAAAGTCACCAATAACATCTGGTTTAACAGTATTAATAAATGACTCAGAATAGTTTTTTCTTTTCTTAGGAAATTTGTAAATTTTGCTCATAATAAACGTACCTCTAGCGAGGATAACTATAATATTTATTTGGGTTGCAGTAGGAAATCAATATTTTTCTTAATTTTAGGTACAAGTTTGTTATATACTTTGATCCATAGCATAGAATCATCATAAAAAAAGGCTCCACCCCACATATTCTTATAATGACTATAAAATTCACTACATATTGGTAGTGGATCTATGTCTATTTTTTCCCAAAATTGACGTTCAGACATCATACAATTGTGTAATTGATGATGATGTTTAACACATAATGGTATTGTAAATTGGTCTCCAACTTTCTGACCAATGCCTCTTTTCATAGCATATTGGATATGATGAGCATTACAACCATACTGTTGGCAAATAATACAAGGATTAGATGCTACCCACTTTAGATACTTTTTGTCTTTTATTCTTAGTTCCTTGTCCTCTGATAGTGTTATGCACTTTCGTGTAGCCATAATAAATTGATAATCTTGCTAGTCCTTCATGAGTTCTATTTGATGCTTTACGTTCTGTCAATCCAAGAATTTTTGCTATTTCGATTATTCCATAGTTGAACCAACAGAATAACTTCATACACTCAGCAAGTTGTGGACCAATTTCATCATCGCAGTCTTTAACAGAAAGAGCTGCACCTAATGATGATGTGATAAAATCTGTACTAGATCCGTCAACACGTTCTTTCATGACGTTACCAGTACCTCCACCCATGAGTTCACATGCTAGTCTATATCTAGATCCAGCTTCATATTCCTCAATAGATATGAGCTTACGATGAAACATATACATAAGACGTGATTCTCTTATGTTTAACCAAACTTTTTTCTTATCTCTAATTGTAGAAATAAGTTCTGGCTTTTCAATCTGACGCATAGTTATTTTTATAATCTTCTGTGTATTTATCAACAAAAGATTTGAAGTTATCGTTTTTATTATAAAACTTACTGAGTCGATAGACTCTATTTTTAGAACATCTATGATGTCGAGCAATGAGGCTTTTACTCCCATACACTTGTGTAGGGTGTAAAAACCAACACAACAAGATTGATAGATTATATATTTTATAATCTAATTCAGTTCTTGGTGTTTTTTTACCTTTTAATACATCTATTGATATGTTAAAGGTCAAAGCTAAATACTTTTGTATATTATAAACCATAAGGAGATGATTATGAAAATTAAGTATCGACATTCTGCCTCCAAAACTAATACGTTTATTGACAGTCCAGCTTTCTGGATTATCAATGAATTATATGATTTTGATTCTGGGCCGAATGCAAGAATGGTAATGGGATTAGCAGCTGAGGATGCAGCTAATCATGCATTACAAAACCAAATCACAGATGAAAACACTATCACAGAATTTGCTCAAAAGAAATACCTTGAGCATGATGGTATCAATGGTGATGAAGATGAGTGTGATTGGTCTGCTATTATTGCAAATAAGTTTGTTCAAGAACTACCACAGTTTGGTGATGTAGTATCTTGGCAAAATGAACTTCAAGTACCTGGTAAAAAATGGGGTCTTGAGCATGATATTATTTGCAAAACTGACTTTGAGTTTAAAGATGTAATAGTTGATACAAAGGCTACTGCATATATTAAAAGACTAAAGTCAGGTAAGGTTGATGCGAGATGGTATCCAAAACCTGCAGATATAAGACAACAATGTTTATATCGTGAAGTTTTTGGTAAAGAAACTATGTTATTGTACTGTTCACCAACAGATCAGTATTGTGTAGATATGGTAGGTCGTGATGAACTAAAACCTATGATCAATGCTATGAAACATATTGAACACATACTTAAGATAGCTCCAACAAAAGAGGACATTGTCCGAATGTTCCCTTTGACATTGGACAATTTCAGATGGAAAGGATCCAAAGGATCTGTGGATTTCGCTGAAAAAGTATGGTCAGAATGTTTACAATAGTGTATAAATACTTATGCAAAAACTAGGTAAAATAATAAATCAGATAAATAGGAGAAATATGGAAGCAGAAACATTTGAATGTTCATTCAAAAGAGCATTTGAGAAAGATAATGGTGGCGTTACAGTATACGTTACCAAAGATGATGGTACTGATATGACTGTCTATGGTGAAGCTCTTGGAGCAAGTCGTTGGCAAAAAGGTGCTAGATTGAAAATCGAAGCATTGCCTGTAAGAACTAGTAAGACAGGTAAACAGTATCAAACAGCAAACTCTATTGAGTTATTGGATGGTGAGGTAGCAGTGCCTAATGGTGCTGCAACATCAGTTCCAACAAAAGATCCTAATGCTCAATGGAAAGAAAAATACAGATTAACAATGAGTAATCTTTTGGCTGCAGCTATTCAATCAGGAAACAAAGTAAACTTTGATGAGATTGATGGTTATGTGCGTAAGATCTTACAAGCCAAGATGGATGTAACAGATCTGCCAGATGATGCTCCATTTTAACCGAACACGTCATCTCCCTTAAGTTAGTTACGTGTATAGGGGTAAAGCTAAGATCCAGGCTTTGCCCCTACTAAATATTATGAAAAATGAAAAACAGTTATTATTTATTCAAACTCGAAATCGAGTTGATGGGTATTGATACATATGGTAGAGATTACTTGGTAAGAAATTTATATAATAAATATTTGAAGGAGAATCAAAGTGATTACAGAAAAAAGATTGGAAGATTCGTTGAAGTATCTTTCAGAAACAGACGAAGAAAATGCTAAAGCAAATGCTCAAGTTAAATATTTGGATAGGCTTCTTAAAAGAAAGAAAGCTCTCCATATCACTGGTAATACTGCTGATAAAAGCATATCTGCCAAAGAACAAACATACTATGCAAGCGAAACTTATAAGAATGCTGTGGATGAACTATTTGAAGCTGAGGTTACAGCGAGTACGCTTGAGAACAAAAGAGATAAAGAAGGACTTATTATCGACTTATTCAGAACACTAGAAGCTAGTAGACGTAAGAATAACATATGATTTATAAATTTCGTATATGGGTTTACAAACCTGTTACTACTGAAATATTTGTTGACGCTAAGTCAGATGATCATGCTAAAGATATAGTTAATAAATTAGATTCAAGTACATTTAATTGGCAAGACTGTCCTATTACTCCAGATAGAGTAACTTATGAGGTTATTGAATCTGATGAGAAGTCCTGAACAAAGAATGTTTCTTAATGTAATTACTCAAGCTGTGCATGATGCAGCATACAAAGGTGTAGATAGATACTATCAATATCATAGAGATCAAGCTGTGTCCTGGCTAACTGGTAATTCTAGAGACTTCAGAATTATATGTAGACTAGCAGATTTAGATCCAGATTATACTCATGTTAAAATGACCAAAGCTATGAAACATGATATAAAACAATTGAGAAGAAACTATTACAAAAAACAAAAACCAGATCGAGAGTATCGACCTGGTCGTTATAGATTAAAATTTTAATGACTCACAAGGATATATTTAAAGATATGACTTATAATACACTTAATAAGCAAGTTGATGGTAATCATTATAAAGATATGAAGGTTGAGCCTGCATACTTTATTAATGAAAACAATCTACCTTATGCTGAAGGTAATGCTATAAAATATATTTGTAGACATAAAAAAAAAGGCAAACGTAAAGATATTGAGAAAGCTATTCATTATCTTGAGATGATAATAGAAAGAGATTATGATTGATCTAGTATTAATTTTTTAATACTTTTTTNNCCCATATATATTTCTANTTCTGCCTTAGAGATTATACATCTATATTCTACGTTATCTCCAGCATTTCTATTTGCTATACGTTTACCACGTAAGCATTCAGACATAGAAGGTTGTATCCTATGTTCTTTTATTTCATGATCTACAATCATTAATAATGCAATTACAGTCTCTAACATTAATGGTTTCCGTTTAATTTTTTTTGTAACATATCAACTTGTTCTTTAAGATGATCTATGTTTACTTTGTTATATCTACTATTTTCTATTTCTTTTTCTATAGATTCAATTTGACTAGCCAAGTGTTCAATGAGCATATACATTTCTAAGTTCTTGGGTTCTTGTTCTGCTTTTTTGAGTAGGTCAGCTTGAAATAAAGTATCAGCTGTCTCTAGTCTGTTAATTCTTTCAACGATACCAAAGTATGCCCATACGCCTAATGCAACTCCTGCAATTATTGCTACAAGATTTCTTATTGGTAGTGCTACGTTAGTGTTTTCGTTTATTTTCATGAAATATAGGTAATGATTTGCCTGACATATAAAAACATTTTAGACAATATTTTACTCTATCAAACATAACATATCTGTTTGTTATTTTATTTTTACACATGCTGCATTTAGAGTGTTTAGGTTTACCTATGTAAGCTGTCATTTTTTTCTCATAATATCAGCACCTTTAAG
>FUFK010037128.1_pt1 | contig 11256 bp, 13 predicted proteins | sample 1021851 | NCBI WGS metagenome assembly FUFK01 (sample SAMEA51879418, study PRJEB19060) | metagenome
AGGAGTGAATTGACTTTCTAAGGAATTTGGTTTGCTAATAGCTAGTGCACCTGCTTCTTTGGCACCTTCAAATCTTGTTTGTAATGTAACTACATATCCTTGGGTATCTTTACCTCTTCTTCCAGCTCTTCCNGACATTTGCAAAAATTCACTGCTNAATAATAANCTATGNCCATCTTCTGTCCTTTTTGANAANGAAGAAATAACAGTNGTTCTTGCNGGCATATTNATTCCNGCAGCAAGAGTTTCAGTTGCAAAAACAACTTTTATNAAACCTTNCTGAAATAATTCCTCAACCAATTCTTTCCATGCAGGNAATAATCCAGCATGATGAGANGCAANACCGCGTTTTAATGCCTCGCATTGAGATTTATCTTTAATTGCCTCTTGATTATTTTTAAGATAAACATCTAANTTTTGGGATATCATANTNGCTTCTGAATAACTTACTAAAGTTAANTCTTTTATGTTCTCAATAGCCTTGTCACATCCTCTTCTACTAAAAATAAAATAAATAGCTGGCAACATATTTCGTTCAGCTAGTTTCGANATNACAAAGCCAATNGNGGGNGACTTTGGTTGCATTATCCTNCCCACTTTGCNTCTNNTTTTNTGCCCTTTAGGAGCTCTCCAAATCTTACAGTTTGGATGAATTCCATTACCCTTATTATTNAAAAGTGGATGGAGNCCTTTAACACTACAAAAAATAAAATCAAGTGGGACTGGTCTCTTATCACTATTAATNAGTACTGTNGGCCCATGAACTTTNTCTATCCAATTTTNTANTTGATCTGCATTNGCTATNGTTGCTGATANAGCTATTATTTGAGTTCTAGTAGGGCAATGGATTATNGTTTCNTCCCAAACTGTACCTCTTTGGGGGTCATTCATATAATGACATTCATCAAGAATNACAGATTCTAAATTTTCTAAGGGATCATCAAATTCATCAAATTCGCCATANANCATNTTCCTAAAAATCTCAGTCGTCATGACTAAGATTGGNGCTTCTCTATTTATNCTNATATCNCCAGTTAAAAGACCAACTTTATNCTCACCATATTGATTAGCAAAATCTCTNAACTTTTGGTTTGATANAGCCTTTANAGGTGTTGTATAAAAAACTCTGCTGTCATGNGATANACCNCTATATATAGCAAATTCACCTATCANTGTTTTACCNGAACCTGTTGGTGCCGTTAAAACAANAGAATTTCCGCTATTNATAGCTNNTATTGCCTCTAATTGGAAATCATCTAGCGGAAAGGGGAAATANTCCTCTAAATTAAGCAATAATTGTGATTGAAGAGAGGATGAGTTAACTTCTTAATATATGATCTATATAGATATTAATAAACAAAAAATACCTTGCAAACTTTAATAGTAAATCTAAATCTTTTTAATTAAATCCACTAAATTTTATTTTGCCAAAATGAAAAAAATAAAAATTCCAAAAAATAGAATCCGTAAATTAAAAACATTTTCATTAGGTAAAAAACCATTCGAACTTATAAATTTAAATTCGCAAAATAAAAAACTTATAGACTTATGCAGTAATGATTATTTTGGATTAAGTAGAGATAAGCATTTAATAAAAGCTGCTTACGAAATAAGCCTTTTAGAAGGTATTGGTTCAGGAAGCTCTAGGTTTATTACAGGTTCAAGACCAATACATAAATTATTGGAAACAAAACTTTCCGAGTGGCTTGATCAAGAAAAAATATTACTTTTCCCAAGCGGATTTCAAGCAAATATAGCAGCTATCGAGGCTTTAGCAAACAGAAATAGTATCGTAATAGCAGATAAATTGATCCATAACTCTTTATTAGTTGGAGTTAAAGCTGCTCAGGCAAAACTGGTTCGATTTTCACACAATAATTTGAAGGATTTAGAAGATAAAATTATTAATTCTAACCCTACAAAAAATTCTATTTTAGTTGTTGTTGAATCTCTTTATAGTATGGAGGGATCAATTGCTCCGCTAAAAGAAATAACGGAAATTTGCAAAAAAAATAGTGTTCAATTATTAGTAGACGAAGCTCATGCAATTGGGATCTTGGGTCCTGAAGGCAGAGGTTTAAGTTTTAATTTCCGTTCTGATATAACTATGATCACTGGAACTTTTGGAAAAGCATTTGGTAGCGGAGGAGCTTTCATAGCTTCCAATTCAGAAATTGGTGAATATCTTATCCAAACAAGTGGTGCATATAGGTACACAACAGCGCTTGCTCCATGCTTAGCTGCTGGAGCACTAGAGGGTTTAAAAAAAATTTTACAAAATAAAGAATGGGGTAATGATTTGTTATCTTCTGCAAATGTATGGAAGGATGAAATTATTAAAAATTTTAGTTTTCCTGTACAAGGAGATTCTCACATTTTATCAATTATTATTGGACAAGAAGAAAAGGCAATTTATCTTCAAAAATATCTCGAAAAAAATGGGTTTTTAGCAATTGCGATAAGACCTCCAACTGTCCCAGTTGGACAATCAAGAATAAGAATAACAATANGNAGAAACTTAGATTTTAATCTGCTAAANAATTTCATTGCNGTATTAAAAGANTTTAAATGAAACAAATTATTACTCAACATGGGTGGGGACTAAATAANNATTTCTGGGATGATTATAAAGTTGATTTTTTAAATAATAATTGGCATTGGCAAGATAATGAAAGNGGCTATTTTTCGACAANNAATTATCAAGCNAAATGGATTAAAAGCGANTNTAAAAAAGAAATCAGAATGNCTTTNTGNCANTCATNTGGTTTTCATTTAATGCCAAAAAAAATTTTANAAGANGCAACTCATATTNTTCTTATNAATTCTTTTAATAATTTTCTTCCTTTAAGTAANAAGAGAGACTTTATTTTGAGGTCTCTAAAAAGAATGGAAACAAAAATCAAAAAAGATAAACCTAAGGATATGTTGAAAGAATTTATACATAGATCATTTATGCCAAATGAAATTAATAATAGTTTTAAAAATATCCTTTATAAAAGTTTAGAGAGTTCAAATAAAAATCTTCTTTTAAGTGATTTAAAAGAACTTTACATCAATAGAGATTTTCCAGTATTTCTTAAAAAAGATTGCAAAATTATTTTTATAAAATCAGAAAATGATTTGATTCTTGACAAAGAATCAAATAATAACTTTTTAGATTTCTTAAATAAAACACTTGATAGAAAGCCAATTTTAATTAAATTAGCTCAGCAAGGGCATTGCTTGAATAATTTAAATTTATACGAGATTTTACTTAATACATTTAATGATTGAAATGGATAATAAACAGTGGAATGAGAAAATAAAAAATAATTTCAATGATGCTGCATATCGGTATTTAGAATATTCAAATATTCAAAAATTTTTTGCAAAAAAGATTGTTCAATTTATCAAGGAATTAAATCCCCAAAAAAAAGGTGAATGGATAGATCTAGGATCGGGACCAGGACTATTAGCTGATGAAATAGAAAAAAAATTTTCTTCCCAAAAAGTATCCAGAATTGATTTCAGCAAAAAAATGCTTCTTGCGAATAAATTATCTAGTAAAAAAATTATATGGGATTTGAATAATGATTTACCTCCNGAAATCAATAACTGTTCTNTATTAACATCTAACTTTTGNATACATTGGTTAAACAACCCNGAAAAGATAATAAAAAANTGGTTTAGTAAATTAATACCTGGAGGTTTTTTAATNATTTCATATCCAACAAAANATTGTTTNCCTGAATGGAAAGANACTTGNAGAAAAATTGATATTGAATATAGTGGTCTTAATTTNCTTTGNTCTNANGAATTATTAAAAGATTTCAAATCAACNGAAATNCATTATTCAGAAAAGTTTAATTATCTTGAAAATTTTGAAGATGTATATAAGCTTTTTAGAAGCATTAAAAATGTAGGAGCACAATCAACAAATTCTAAACGCAAAACAGTGAAAGAGTTAAAAGAAATTCAAAAGTTTTGGCCAAAGAATTACAATAATACAGTGAACCTTTCTTGGCAAATTGAGATTCAAATCATAAAAAAATTATGAGTATTAGTAATAGTATTTTCAAATTTATAATTTGTGGAACAGATACTGATATTGGGAAAACTTTAATAAGTTCTTTTTTCGTTAGAGGATTAAATTCCTTCTATTGGAAGCCTATTCAAAGTGGTATTGAATCTCAAACTGATAGTCAAACTGTTGAAAAGCTTGCACAAGTAAATAAAGAGAAAATAATTAAAGAAGCTTATGTCTTTACAAAACCTCTTTCTCCTCATTGGGCTGCTGAAATAGATCAAAAAACTATTAACTTTGACAAGTTGAGATTGCCAAAAATAAAAGGTTCATTAATTGTAGAAACTGCAGGTGGATTAATGGTTCCAATAACACGTAATTTTTTGCAAATAGATCAAATAAAAAAATGGAATCTTCCCGTAATACTTGTATGTAAGAGTTCACTTGGTACTCTAAACCACACTCTGCTTAGTATTGAGGCCTTAAAACGAAGAAATATTGAGATTTTAGGTTTAGTAGTCAATGGCGAAAAACACCTAGACAATCCGAATACCTTAGTTGATTTTAGTGGTATTCCGTTAATTACTGAATTTCCTTACATCAAGAAAATGGACTCAAATAATTTAGATATACTATGGAAAGAATTAGAAATCAAAAATAAGTTGATCTCACTTTTAAACTCAAAAATAAGTTAAATGAAATCTTTGGATTCAAAAACTCCAAATCAAAATTGGCACCCAAATATTTGGCCACCTTTTACACAAATCAATAACAGCAAACCGCAAATAGAAGTGACGCATGGTAAAGATGCCCTCCTATTTACTAAAGACCCTAAAAAAGAGCTAATAGATGCAATTAGTAGTTGGTGGGTAACTCTTCATGGTCATAGTAACGAATATATTGCCGATGCNATTTTCGATCAATCAAAAAAACTTGAGCAAGTTATATTTGCTGATTTCTTACATCCACAGGCAAAAAAATTGGCAGAAAGACTTAGTGAATTAACAAAACTAGACAGATTATTCTTTTCTGATAACGGTTCTACTGCAGTGGAAGTNGCTTTAAAAATTGCCTTCCAATCATGGCAAAATAGNGGAGANACNAGANCTCAAATAGTAGCTTTTGATGGCGCCTANCATGGCGATACATTTGGNGCAATGGCTTTAGGTGAAAGAAATATTTTTAATGAGAATTTCGATAATCTTATGTTCCCAGTTANNAGAGTCCCATGGCCTTCAACTTGGATAAACGACGATGAAGTAGAAACAAAAGAAAATGAGGCGATTCAAAAATTAGAAACCCTACTTAAAACTCCCACAGTTGCAGTAATCATTGAGCCACTTGTTCAAGGAGCAGGAGGAATGAATATGGTTAGGCCTCAGTTTATAAAAAAAGTTTCAGAAACTATAAAAAATAATAATTCTTTGTTANTTGCAGATGAAGTTTTAACTGGTTTTGGAAGATGTGGAAGCCTTTTTGCATTTCAAAAAGCCAAAATCATTCCTGATTTAATAAGTATTTCAAAAGGNTTAACTGGTGGATTTTTACCNATGGGAATAACTTTATGTAAAGANAAAATTTTTCAATCCTTTATTGATGATTCTCCAAAAAAAACTTTTTGGCATGGACATAGTTTTACTGCTAATCCTTTAGGTTGTGCTGCGGCAAACGCTAGTCTTGATTTANTNGAAAAAGAACCANANAAATACCTTNCATTTGAAGAAAAACATTTATCTCATNTAATTAAATTTAAAAANTTACCTTATATAAANAAGNTAAGNGTATCCGGCACAATTGCTGCCTTCGATTTAGATATTGGGAACAAAAAAGGTTATTTNAATAATATTGGGAAAGAAATAAAGAGTCTTGCAATGGAGCAAGGTTTATTNATTAGGCCCCTCGGGAATGTTATTTACCTCTTGCCGCCTCTCTGTATAACNGANGATCAATTNGNNAAAAGTTACTGGATAATAAGGCAAATCTTAGACAATCTNTAGANAGAANTTTAAGGTCCCTGNAGTATTGCATTTTCCACATCTTCTCTATTAATGCAATAGGAAAATAGTCTTTTAGTTTCTTGTCCTTGACTTTCCCAGGTAACACTTAAATCTTCTTGTTCAAACATAATAGTTGCATTCCAATTAGAAAGTAACAGGTACCATTTAGATGGATTATTAACATCCTTCACTGCACCTAAATCAGTTAGCCACAATTCCAATGATTGAAGTGAATTTTGGTTGATAGGTTTTTTAGAGAGATTCACAGACTTTTTTTAAGTATCATTTTACTAACCAAGTAGGTATTGTATCTAATTCTTTGCCAGTAAAAGAGGCAATAAAAATTGAACAAATCAAACTAATTGCAATGATCGTAAATAAAAGAAATAACGAAAACAATTCCCCATTTGAAAAAGGTCTTCTATTCCCTACTAAATTTTGATTATNNGAATCGATTATTAAANTATTTAAAACTTTAGTATTATTCTTACTNCTAGATTTTTCCTTTANTTTNTCATCATATATTTTCCTNANATTACTATTATTCAAATTTTCATAAGCTTCCAAAACTTCTTGGAATTTANNTTTAGCNTCTTCTATTTCTAAAGAAGTTGTATCAGGATGCAACTCAATGGAAAGTTTGCAAAATGCCTTTCTTAATTCATNATTTGAGGCATTTTCATCNACACCTAAAATTTTNTAATAAGAAATTTTCCCTTTCAAAATAATCTTTTATTAATATTGTAATTCTAATAAATTTTTAATAAATANAATGTNNTTAATGAANNGTAAAAATTTATATTTATAACGAAATGAAAAAACAAAACATCCTAGAANAAATATCTGCCCTNNTAACTGAAGANGAAATAATTATGTTTCAAGAATTACAAATTAAAATAAAAGAATTAAATAATANAACNAANCTAACGAGATTAATTNATGGTGATGATTATTGGATATCNCAAGTNTTTGACAGCATTTGGCCATTTAAAACTTTCCANAATATAAATTTTGATAATAAAAAATTTTTAGATATTGGATCTGGATGTGGCTTCCCTGGTTTAGCTTATGCCATAACTCATCCTACTTCAGAAATATACTTAGTTGATTCTTCCAAAAAGAAAACAGATGCTTTAAAAAGCATAATTAAGGAGATCAATTTCAAAAGCAATATTCATGTAATCAATGCTCGTGTTGAAAATTTAGCCCATCAATCGTCAATGAGAAATAGTTTCGATATAGCTACTACTAGAGCGGTGAGTAATCCATCAACAGTGTCAGAATATATATTACCAATGCTAAAAAAAGAAGGATTAGGAGTTTTATATTGTGGAAAATGGACTGATTTAGAAAGTAAAAATCTAGAAAAAACTTTAGAAATATTAGAAGGAAAATTTAAAGAGAAAAAGGAGATTTTATTACCAAAATATAAAGGTACCAGAAATATTATTCTTATTCAACCTAAAAATTTTTGCCCTAAAATTTACCCTAGAAAAGTGGGTAAACCCGAGAAAAATCCATTATGAAATTATTTTTTTGATAATCTTTTGGCAACTTTATCTCCAAACTTTTCTTTTAAAGTTCTTAATTTATTTATAACTTTCTTTGGATTTATATGGCCTTCTAAAACTGTCAATAATTGACCTTCAGAAACATCCACATCGAGTAAATTAGCGTTAGATCCTGGGAACCAATGACTTCCATTTCCTAGCAGTTGATATCGAGCTCTTGCGAACCCCTCCATATCCAACCAATCTATTAAATTTGAAAGCCATAGCAAAACTGGAATATTAATATTCCCAGGAGTATATTCCCAACTCGGTAGATTTCTATCCCAATTTTGATACCACTCTAAGCCTAAAACATTAATCGATTCCTGCCTTAATCTATTTATTATCTTTGGAATATACTTCTCGGATTCTGATAACAATGAAACAGCTTCTAAATGCAATTTAAAATCTGCCTCTTTTGCAATACCCACACTAAGAGTATGGACATTTTTATTTCTTAAGCAAAAAAGATCATTAAAAACTATGGGATGAAGGGGTCTACAAAGTTCCAACATTTTGTTTGAGGGAGTATGAAGATGTCCCCCTTTATCAGTAGGGCTTATTATAAAAACCCCAAGATCATACTTGTTTGCTAAATTTATAACCTTTGTATTTTCTTGATTAATGTAATACCAGTGCAAATTTACATAATCAAATAGGTTTGTTGAAATAGCCTTCTCAATGAGCGAAGATTTTCCATGGGTTGAAAATCCAATAGATCCAATTAGATTTGCTTTTTGCAAATTCCTCAAAATGTCAATACAACCACCATTTCTAATGGCCTGATGTAAATGTTCAACTGTGTTAATGCCATGTATTGCTAGTAAATCAATTTTTTTAACTTTCAATTTTTCAATACTTGACATAACATCTCTCTCAAATATTTTTGGATCACTGTTTGGAGGAATCTTTGTTTGAATTATTTTGGGGATATTTTTAGAATTTTTAAAACCCATTCCTAATTGCACCTCAGAAGTTCCATAGTACTTAGCTGTTTCTACATGATTTAAGCCATATTTGTTTGCCAGATTTAATATATTTTCTACTTTATTTTGTTCTTGATATGAAATCTTAGAAAAATCTAATTGATCCCAACTTTTTTGAAATCTCATACCACCCAAAGATAAAATAGGAATCTTAAGATTGGTTCGGCCAAACCTACGATATTGCATCTTTTTGGAATTAATGCTTATTCATTCTTGGTGGTTTTCCAAATGATTGAAACATATCCCTATCAAGACTATTCTCTAAATCATCCAATTCTTCAAACTTGACCCAGTGAATACAATCAACAGGGCATGTATCTATCGCTTCTTGTATTAAATCAACACTATCTCCATCTTGTCTTATTGCTCGGCTTCTGCCATGAAACTCATCAACTAAAAAAGTATTTGAAGCAACGTGTACACAGTATTGACAACCAATACATTTAGCTTCATCAACCCATACAGCTTTTTCAGCTAATTGACCTCCCAGTACAGGCTCCCAGCCTGTAATTTCTATATTTTTTTCTAAATTATCAAATGGATCGGTAAAATCCATAATTCGACATTAATTATCCCACTTGGTTAAGACCAATTCGATTGAGCCGTCATTTTGGTTTTTTTGTTCTACTATTTGGTAACCATCCTCTTTTGTTTTAGAAATAATTGTTTGATAAGCATACATTTGAGTAACTTTAGAAATAAATCTTTCTACCGGAAGCTCAAATTTCCATAAATCAAGATCTGTCACTAATTCATAAGTACTTGAATTATTGTCCCATTTAAATCCAACTTCAGTATCACCAGGTAAATTCATGCTTATATCAACAGCTGTAAACTTACCTCTATAGCCTTTAACGAACTTTTCTTCTTGATTAATGATATAACCTAGATTATCTAAAGCCTTAATTAATGGCTCTGCTTCTTTAAGCTGCGTTTTAATAGTACTAAAATGTGACATTAGATTCTTTGTTAAAATGTTTTAAGTTTTCATTTTGATTAGAGATGAAGGCATCAGATGTTTTAGCCTTGACTGTTACTTTACCAAGAGCATCTTCGAGATTTTTTGTAGCTTCATTACAAGAATCACCTGTAAATCCCTCAACAGTCTCTTCAACTCTACCGTCTTGATGAATTTTGAATCTCAATGTTTTTTGAGGCATTAAATTCAAGTACCAAGTANTTTTTACTTTATATAGAATAACGAAAATTTTTTGTTTCAGTTGGTACAAGTTAATTAATTTTAATTTTTATATTGAATATCTGATAAATAAATTTTTTCAATAGCTTCCTAAAAAAAAATTAAAGCTACTTAATTATAAAAACCTTGCATCCCCATTGAATCTAGAGCGGTTTTTGCCTCTTCCATAACGGATGGCTCTTTATCGAAAAGAGCTATTTTGGTACATTCATCAACGAAACATTCTTGAAATGTATTATCTAATTTTTCAAACAACCTACACAATGACCAAATACAATTACTTCTGACACCTGATTCATTATCTATTTTTAAACTTATTAAAAGNTGTTCTGCTGCTAATTCAGCGTTTTTGGAAGAAACATTTCCAATTTCAGCTAAAGAACTAGATGACCATAGCCTTACAGCAGCTACATCATTTTTTAAAGCATTTATTAATGGCTTCAAAACAATTTGGTTATCATAATTAGCTAAGCTCCATGCAGTAGCTCTTCTGACATACGCATTATCATCAGTCTCCAAAAGACTGACAAGTTTCTGGACCGCACTGGGACATGGATTACGGCCTAAAGCATATACAGCACTCATTCTTTCAACAGGACAAGGTTGATCAAGTAATGGTAATAAAAGAGGGAAAGATCTTTGATCTCTATATTCACAAAATATTCTTAAGCCCTGTATTCTTTCTTCTCTGTTACCTTCAAGCATTTTTAAAGCTGCATTGCACTCTTGAGTNNTATTTAAACCTTTTGAAAAATTATCTTCATCAATTTGCTCTAAAGGATCTATTTCAATCTCTAAAGCCAATTCTCTGGCCAAAACATCTGGGTCAACTGCAATTTCAGCTAAGCTTTCTTTGTTAGGATCCTTATTTTTTGTCATTTTCTAAAACGAAAAATATTAATTCATAGGGGCTGGCGACATCATATCTCCTGGCAACCAAATTCTTGCACTGACTGCTAAAAAGGCAATCCCAAAAAGTGCGACAATAGCGAAAGGAAGAATTTTAGTCTTGATAAAACCCAAAGATTCAAAATTAATTAACACAATAATAACCTGTTTAATAGACTTTTAAAAAATTTTTCTTAGAAAATATTATTTTTTCTTGCATTTTGTCTTAGCTGCCCACATGCAGCATTTTTATCTAAGCCTCTACTTTTTCGCAAGCTAACGGNTATACCATTATTAGAAAGTCTAGATTGAAATAATTTAAGATTATTTAAAGAAGCTCTTTTAAATTCAACGTCATCAATTTGGTTGTACTGAATTAAATTTACATGGCATTGAAAACCTTTTAACAAATTACTCAATTCATTAGCGTGTTCTAATTTGTCGTTAACTCCACTTAGCATTAAATATTCAAAACTTACTCTTCGACCAGTATCTCTTACGAATTGCTTACTATCTTCAATTATTTTTTTGATCACATAATTTTTTGCACTAGGTATTATCGTTTCTCTTGTTTTTTGGTTTGAAGCATGTAAGCTTATTGCTAATGTAAATTGACAATTACCTAAAATTTGAA
>FUFK010046904.1_pt1 | contig 11255 bp, 21 predicted proteins | sample 1021851 | NCBI WGS metagenome assembly FUFK01 (sample SAMEA51879418, study PRJEB19060) | metagenome
TTATCTCTCTGGAATAGATGATTTTACATAACTGCTCCCCACTAGTGATATTATAACTAGCGTCACCCATTACCTCTTGAACAGTTATGTCTATCTTTTTTTTGACAGAATGATACTCCTCGTTCAATCTCTTTTTTAGTTCATCTAATGTGCTAGGATTTACATAGATACCATTTCGTTCTATCTCAACTAGTGTAACTAAAAACTCACACATCATTTCTAATGTAGGTACAAGTATTTTATTCTCTTCTCTTTTATAATCTAAATCTTGTTGTAGATATAAATCTTTTGTAATAGTTACATCGTTCCTACCATATGTTTCTAAATCTTTTATTGGTATCTTATCCATACCAATTCCGGAATCTATGGCATTTTCTAATGTTGCATACTTGATACCTATCTTTCTTCTTCTACAACATTCTTTTAAACTTAATGGTTTTCTTTGACCTCTAAATAAAACTGACTCTGCAACCATTGTATCCCATATCTTACCTTCATATTTAAATCCACATTCTAATAACCAAGACAAATCAAACTTAAGATTATGTCCTACCATTAGTGTTGTCTTATCTAAAATTGACTGGAGTTTGTTATGGCTAGTACGAATATCACCAGTGAACTCGTCATGATTAAAAAATATATATTCATCGTTTACTCCTACGCTTACTAGTTTATTACTTAAATTATACGGAGTGTTATCCCCGTCTTTTGTAAAGGTTGTTTCTATATCTAATACACTTATCATTAGTCTATATACCTCGATTTACTTGGCACAATCTTACAAGTTATAATACCATGCCATCCTGTTAATTTATTTTTACTAATACACAATGTCCTAGTAAAATCTTCTTCACCCTCCCAATCATCTTTTTTACCTATGCCAATAATCAAATCAGCTTCGGCTGCCTTACCTGTTTTACTACCTTCCATGGTATTAAAACTTATATGATTTCTATCATGAGCATCACTACTCGCTTGACAAATACCAAACATACACACATCCCTTCTACTAGATATATCTCTAGTTAGTTTATATATCTCCCTTAGTTTTTCATGGCTACTGTTAAAGTTGCCAGACAATTCTATCTTATCTAGTTGGTCTACTATCACTACATCAGGTTTATACTCTTCACAATAGTTATCTATAGATTCTATTGTAAAATCTTTACAATCATAAATATGTATTTTTTCTTGTATNTTTTGCCATTCTTGATTTGCTAGTTCAGGNTCTTCATCAATNTGGCTCTTAGTCATATCAGAACATGCTTGTATTAATCTNAATACAATTCTTGATGGCTTCTCTTCGTTGCAAAATATGGCTATATTATTGACTTTTTCTTGGTATGCAAAACCATTTGGACCACCTACCATGTTAATCCAAAAGGCAGTTTTGCCTGACTCAGGTCTTGCAAATATTATTGTGAAGTGTCCTTTGCCTACACCCTTTACTTGTTCATTTAGTAAAGAGGGTGCAGAGAACTGAAACAGATTACTGTAGTCCATTTCTTTTAAAAGTTCATACAAATCTTTTGTTACCTCTTGCATAGTATCGCCGATATAATCATCTTGTTGTAAAAGTTTTATGACAGAATTTATTTCACCTGCACCACCTTTATAAATATCTAAACATTTTTGTGCAGCGGTATGGACTATCTGAGACTTGTGCATCTCTTGTATAGTCATTACAACATTGTCTTCGTTGATATCTACTTTGTCTAAATCTAAAACAACTTGCATTGCTTTGTCTTTATTAGATTGTGTTATTGTTGGATTGTAAGTTGTGTAATTTAAATACAAGTCATCAGGCAGTATTTCATTACAGTCAGGTAGGTCTTTGTAAGTTTTTTCTATNACNGCATATACGTCTAGCAAATTAGATAAACTACTTTTTTGTATTTTGTTTTTGTACTTTTGATAGAACTCTCTTCTTAAACAAAGTTTTATTATCTTTAACGCCATCAAATCTTTCATTAGCCACCCTCTCAAATTTGTCTAGCACTATTTCTAATTTAGGTGCTAGTCTAACAATACCCAAAGCCTCCCTTAATTCTTTAGTATCTTTACTCATATGTATAATCATCCTCTATTCTAACATTACAATTAGTCACAAACTCTTTAACATCTTTGTTAAACTCTTGCATATCAACTAACTCTTTCTCCATTAGTTCTCTTGCTTTTTTATCAGCATGTTCATGTAANTCTTTNACATTACCCGCAACTTCAAATTGAAATGTCTTTTCAACTGTAGCCATAATANNGTATTTTCTAAATGGACTAGTCATCTTTATCCACCCATGATTCTTCAGGTATTTTATCTATCACCTCGACTGGTTTTATATCAGAACTTTCTAGTAGTGTAACAACTCCACCTAGATGAACCTTTATTCTACCCTCTATAATATGTTTAACATCCTTCATTTTTAAATCAGCAGGTTTTTTCTCATACTGAAAAAAGTCTGACCTAAATCCTGTCTCCGATATGTAGGGTACATGATACTCTGGTTTTAAATCGGAAATGTATTTACCATTTTCAGCAGATGTATCTATGCCTTCTGATTGTGCCTTATCTTTAGCCTCATTAGATAAACACAAATGGTAATGCCAACTTTCCCAAGGTATATTTTGTTCACTATCCCAATCTCTATACACTTGAGATTTTAGAACTGCGAATATATCTACCCCCGCTATTTTTATCTTGCCNTCAAAATGTTTTCTATCAAAAAACGCCATTTATTTTTCCTTTCCTTTGNTTGCTAGTCCTGATGTATCTAACTTAGATGCACCTTTTTTTGCTCTGTCAACGACATTGGCTAGGTCATGAGCCTTTTGTAATTGTTCGTAGTCTAGTTTGTTTCTTGACTGCTGAACTACATCATCCACTGTCATGTTGAGTTTGTCTTGTCGTGCTTGGAAATTTCTTTCCGCCCACACTTCTAGTCTATCGACTAAAAACTTATTNTGAGTTCTNATCTCTCTATTCTCTTCTTCTAATTCTTTTATTCTTTTCAATCTCTCTCTGCTTTTATCTTTTGCTTTTTTTAATTGCTCTTCTAATTCTCTACTGATTGCCATTTAATAACCCCTTGATATCGTCTTGTTGCATGTATTTTAAATCCTTTGGTATCAGAACTATCTTACTATCTACATTATATCCTAGACTTTTTTGTATGTCAAAAGTCTTAGAGTTTGCGTCAGGGTCTAGGCATATATAAACTTTTCTAAACTTACTTCTAATATAATTAGCATGTTTATCTGATAATGATGTACCCATAATTGCTATACCTGTATGTAAAAAAGATACTGCACATGCAGATACACAGTCTTCAACTATAACGGCGGTAGTTTCATCACTACCAACTACAAAAGGATAATCACAAGAGTTATATTTAAACCACCTAGGAATTTTATTTGATAATGTTCTACCTACTGCACCTCTAACAATGCCGTCAATATCTATTAGAAATACTATTCTATCCTGTTTAACATCATAAACAATCCTGGCATTACAATCATATGGATTTATATTATATTCTTTTAAATACTGCATAGCTTTTTTATTAGGATATATGGATACAAATGACCTCGGTATATTAAATTTTTGTTCCTGTGGTATTTCTCTATCAAATATATACTCTATATCTTTTATAGAATAACCTGTTGAATTTACTCCCTTATAATCACATGATACATGAAAACAATTCCATAAAANNTTACCATCTATTTTTTTTATNGATAAAGTATTNCTATTCAAACACNAAGGGCAGTCTAANCTGAGACTGCCCCCTTCATGAATATTTATNTNATCGAAATCAATTNNNTGCAAGACTATCACATATCCTTGAGAATGTTTGNTTGCATACATTACCTGCATCNTGAAAGCCTTTATTGTATCCGTCTTCATGTATCATTTTTACCATGCTTTTAAGATAGCCTATAGTTTTTTCAGTTAATACTTTTTTAAACTCTGGCGTATCTAACATCATATTAAAGGCTTCTAGTCTAGTCTTGCCGTCTATATNTAAATGCGTTNCTNTCATTGAANACTCCTTGTTTTTGGTAAGTTCCCTATCGTAAAGTCAAAGTCATCTACACGATATAACAGTTTGACTGTATTCTCTAGTTTGCTAGGTATCTTTTCTAACATCAGCAATCTGTATCCTACATCATCTATAAACTTGACTGTATACATTTTCTTTTTGAACTTTAGTAATTTTATACTGTCGTACCTTACAGATGTAAAGTCGTGTGGATGTTTCTGATGTGCCAAGTATTTCTTATTATAAAATTCCTTAAGACACATTCCTTGGTCATTTACTGTTATTGGTGAAGGTCTATCGCCGATAGTTTTTATCTCACCATCTACAATAGATTTATATTGCTTCACATCAAATTTAAAAATGCCTTCTCTAAATGTTCCTGTAGATTTCTTTACAAACCCACAGTAAAAGAAGCCTTGACCTACTGCTTCTTTGATAGCATTTTTAATTGGTTGGTTTATGATTTGCATTACTTACCTTTCTTCCTTATGTTAATTCTTTTTTTCTTCGCCCTTCTCATAGATGCAACACCCATATTTTTTGATAGACTATTAGGTCTCTTTCTATTGCGAAAGTTGATTACTGGTTTTGTCATTTTTTCCCTTTCGTAAATCTCTGCTATGTGTCATGAATAATATTCTCTTTGTAGATTTATTCCAACACAAACCACAAGTGCCACAGCTTTTTGTTTGACCCGCTTGTTCAGGACAGGTAATACCATTCTTAGATACTACATCTGAATTAGCAGATAGTTTATACCTAGGATAGTTTGAAAATCTAATTGACCACCTATCCCACCTCTGTTCATTCATTATTGCAATTCTACCGCCGATAGATTCTTTTGGTGAATGAGCAGTATATCCATAACAGGATATNTTCTCGTACTTGTCAAGCCATTGTTCCCAATGCTCAACATACTTCAGGTCGGGGAAGTCTCCCAANACATGAAGTCTAATTAAAACGCCATACTTCTTTGTATTAAGATANGCTANTTCCTTATCCATTTTTCTTATAAGGTGNTTGTCATACTTAATNCTATGNGCGAATGGCATTGTATTTCCATAACAATCGTACCAATGTTTGCAAGTNTTAGGACATGTNGCTCGTTCCTCTAATGTGACAGTATACATGCGTTTACCTGCATGTCTTGATTTACTGACCCACTTTCCTAACTTAACATTAGTGCTAGGTTTTATTACTTGGAACGGATAGTCTCTAACACCAAAAACATTAGCCTTATAGATTGTTCTATTTATTTCCATGGTCGATAGGTATCCAGACATTATCACGCTTTACTGCGTACATATCAGATACCAGAACAGAGCCAAACTCTCTATTGTTCTCATCATACATTATGGGAACATCACACATTCTTTTAGGATGTGTTTTATATCCGTCTATGATTTTTATCTTACAGTTTGGTAATACCGAAGATACATCTCTTGGCTTTGTTATTACTATGTCACCTTTCTCTAAACTTTTAGCGGTGACATTATATCCTTGTACCATATCTACTCTCTTCCTTGTTGTTGTTTCTACTACTAACATAATATTTTCCTTTCGTTAGTTATTTCTATCGGCGGTACATTGAATATTCTTTGCGGAGACCATACAGACATACCGCCGATAGATTGTGTTTTAGGTGTGGAAAAACACAAAAAAACCAAGAGTTCCTATTTGACGCTATGGAACTCCGAACCATTGAAGCGGATGATTTAGGGGTAGTCCCAACCCGCAGTATCATCAAACTGATTATTGGCTGTTTAACATTGAAAGAAACATTTAACCAACCGCCGTATAGGTTAGCACCAATATAATTATAGTATATTTTATGTGCGACCATATGTCAATGGTATGACCATTTTACATAGTTCTGTATCCATGCTATGAACATTATGCCTGTGCGGGGGATACTACACCTAATTTGGAATAATATTTAACATCTTATAAGTCAGATAAGATAATAATATATCATAGTTTCTTTGGAACTCTTCTTGGTTAGAACTTTCAGATGCTTTAGTTAGAGCATTTAATATTTTATTTAGTTCTATTCTTGCCTCGCTATCTATCTGTAATAGTCTTTGGCTTAATACTTCATCGTCTTGCATTGTCATCTAAATCTCCTTACATCATACAATCTCAGGCTATGTCTATCCTCTGTTGAATAGTGCCTTTTTATTTGTAATAGTTTCATTTGTGTTTTAGTTAATCTCTTACCACCATTTAATGATTTCCAGGATGATTCTTTTGTAATCATTCCCTCGTTGTTTCTTCCATATCCGATATATAAAGTTTGTTTCATTTTCTACCCCCGATATNTATGCTTTAGTTTCTTTATACAAACATCTTGGCTTATGCTTTGGATGTTCCTTGTCATAGTTAACATTAGATTTTAAATATACTCTTTTACCACTAGCGGTTAGAGTATAACAACCACAGTAATACCAAGTTCCAATATTTGTTGTNTATGTTTTAGGCTTTCTATTGTTAGTATGTTCTGCTTCCATTTTCATATTTTCATTATATATCGGGGATATTTGTATGTCAATCAGGCATAAAAAAACCCCCACCGCCAGAAGCGGTGAGGGGAAGGAGGGCAGTTATTGAAAAAAAGATAATAACTTAGTATTAGGCTATTCTTTTTTTACAGTTATGTCAACTTTCTCAATGATTATTTTATTTACTAATGGGAAATCTTTATCATCCCATCCCTGTTCTTTTAACTTCTCGTATAATTTAATATTAAACTTCTTTAGATACTGAATAGTCTTTGTATCCTCTGCCATTTTTATCACCCCCTGACACTCTTATTTCATTTTCTAAATCTATGTATATATCTACAAACTCATCCATAATTTTTTGAGGTATATGCATAAACTTTTTATTTTTATTTAAATTATCTATATTCGTATTTAGTCTTGTTGATAATAGTCTTAATTTACTGATGTCTATTGCCATGTATGTTTCCTTTATTAGTTTTTATTTTTAGATAGTTTATCTTTAATTTATTAGTATGTATAATCCCCGCCAGATTTATCATCTGTTTTTGTTCTACTGCATAAACACTAGACCCTACTGTTTGAAAACTACCGCCGATAGATTCTTTTAAAATTCGCTGAGCGTCTCTAGTATTGGGTCTTAGTATATAGTAAAAAGGATTTACTTCTTCATTGCATGTTATTGTAAAATCAGTCATGGCTTAATCTACCGCCGATAGATTTAGCAATATAGAAACAACTGATACCACCTATTAATAAACATGTTCCCACTATGCTAAATGTTATACTGAATATTTCATTATTCATAAATGCATTTATCAGATATATACCTAGTATTATATTTATTACGCCTAATAATAGATAAAATATAAATGATATTATTCTCATTATTCTTTTCATTGTTGTTTTTTCCTATTCTTTATTGTTTTGATTATAAAATTATAATCATAAATTTTATCTTTATATTCAAATTCTACAGGATAACATCTAAAGAATTTTAAATAGTCTATGACAAATTTTATGAGTTCTTTTTTCATTGTTATTACCTACTTTCTACAATCATTATATATCAATGCTTTTTATATGTAAAATGTCACTCAGAAAAAAGTTAAATAGTCAACAAAAATATTTCTACCGCCGATAGATTTAATTTGACATAAAATTAAAATCAAGATATAAAAATACTAACTAACAATATATGAAAAGGAATATATTATGAGTAAATCAAAAGAACGAAAAAAGGTAGTAGACAAAAAACTTAATAAAGAGTTATTTGTTAACTTCAAAGTTAATGCTGATTTTATAGACGATACAACAAAAGAGATTAGCATTAAGGTCGATGACCCAAGATTAAAAGATACTAAGTACTTTAGGGATGTAATCAACGGGTTATTAGANGANACTAGCAAATTAGAAAAATTAAAAAATAGTGATAAGATTATTAAACTATCTCAACAATTTTCTAAAAGGCTATCATTACTTCAGGATGTTTTAAAACTTAATAGCCCTGAAGAGTTAAGAAAGCGTGGCAAAAAAGAATTGAGGGGTCATATCAAGACAAATAACAGTCTTGGTTATGAACAATTCGGCGTATCAAGTAAAAATTCATTTGATAGTTTACTTGCTAGAGTGTCTTTAATTGGAACATGTCTTTATGAAAAAAAAGATGTATTCACAGTTAAAAAAGACAAGGACGGGAACTTGAAAGCGTTTACTAGTGATGCTTTGTTATATCCTGAATTACCTGTTCAACAAGACGGCAAAACAGTCTATGTTAACAACCCTAATAACAAAGAGTATGCAATGTCAGGCGATAAGATAGAGCGTTTTTATAAACAGGAGGTATTAGGAAAAAAACCTAAATCAAAAATTAACGCTGATAATACCGCCAATAGTGATACATCAGGATCACCTAAAGATACATCGGGTGCAACACAGGGAACTATTAATAATGTATTTGGTGAAATGCAAAATACATTTAATTACTTTTTAACTAAAGACCCTAAGAACATTGTTGACCAGATACTAAATGAAAATTTTTCAGATGGTGCAATGGATGTAAATGACCCCGCAAAAATATTACTTGATAGTGATAAATTTTGTAACTTGTTTAATACTCTATTAGAGGTGGCTAACTTATTAAACAAAGAGCATCCAATGACAAATGAAAAAATGGAAAGCGTTTTAAAACTTTCTACGGGTGTTTACTTCGATAGAGTAAAAAAAGCGTATGATGTTAAAAAGTTTAATTAGTTAATAATTAAATAAATATTTTAAGACCCCGCAATAAAGCGGGGTTTTTTTTTGTCTTTTAATAGCCATACAGACCCATTTAAATAATCTCTNGTATGATTNNTCAAGTAAATCAAAATTAAAAAGCTAATAAAATCAACAATAAAAAATTATATAAAATTAGGTAAAAATCAGTAAAATATCAGGTAATTAACGAAAAGGAAAAATAACTATGTTTAATATTAATTATAAATATCTAAAAATTACCATACTAAAAAATAATCATGGTAATTGGATGATTGGAATTAAGTTTTTTAAATTTAATTCCATAATTAGAACTATTAAATTACCTAGATTTATTACTAGGAATTTAAGACGAATAAGTTTTATTATTAATTATATTAAAACTTTTTTTAAGTATTCTTTTAATACATTTCCGATTTATGTAATTAGAACTGAATACGATTATGTTGACCACGCATCATCTAGTTATCCGCAAAAATTCAATAGCGGGTTTTCTTTTTGGTGCTATTACCATAAATCTGAATTGTTAGAATATTTTAGACCTAGAGATATTGATTGCGGTTATAATCTTTATTTAGATTTTATCAGTCGTGATGAGTATTTTGATAGTAAAGTATCTAGTCGGGATTATGCACTAGAGGCTTTTGAAAATGGACATCCTAGCACGATAAGAAACGGAGGTTTTTAATTATGATTTTTAAATGCTTTGCCAGATATGAAGTAGTAAAGGAAAATAGCAATAGATTTGAATTGAGAAACTTAGGCAAGATTGAACATACTTTTTATGATTTAAAAAGTTTTGATGATGCNANAANTNAATTTGATATCATTATTGAAANTTTCAAAAATATTTTTGGTAAGAAACTTATCAGTATTCAGATTATAGATATACANCNAGACTNATAATNATTTAATTAACCCCGCTTTATTTNNTTTATTGCGGGGTTTTTTTATGTCTTACAGCTATTGACGCAATATGTTTTTTTCAAAATTTAAAACCGCCCAGATAAGACAGCTCTACCCCTAAAAAATTTTTATATGTTCTTTTTTTGCAAATTACGACTACAGCTGTAGCAATTTCAGGCGTATAAATACTCATAAAGACTATTAAAAGGCTATTCTACGGGCTTTAAAACAGGTTTTTTTTAATGAAAATTAGTGTATTATTTATTTAATTAATCAAATCAGGGTTTATTAGTACTGATTTATGCTATTTAAAAAGGATGGTAAAAAATGACTATATCAAGAAAACACTTGAACGACTTAGCCCATTTAACAGCATTAATTGAAGTTATGACTGAGGACGAAAAAATGTCAAAATCAGAAATGGCTAATGTTATTAAAACTAAGTTACTTCAATTCAGTCGTAATCATTGCAACACATTTAACAAATATAAATGGGATGATTATGTTAGGAATGAAAACGAAACAATCAAAAGAGTTATGATTGGAATTACAACACCGATTAAATTAGTACATAAAAAAGTTAAAGGTACTAATGAAAATGAAGAGACAATCAAAAACTTTTTAGAGGAATAGGAGAAAAAAAAATGGCAAGACGAAAAGAAAAAAAGATAGATATCTCATTATCAATTGATGATGTATCTTGGATAGTTCAAAGCCTTAGAAAAGAATACTACTATTATGAAAATGAGTATGGCAATGAAAGCGAATACACTAATAGGCTTCATAAACTTTTAATAAGGATGAGCAACGAAAAGACTAACTATCACAATCAGGCTCAAAGACAAATGATAAAAGAAAATAGAAAGCCAAATATAAAGATAGCTAGATAAAAGACCAAACGAACCACCCCCGTTATTAATTTAGCGGGGGTTTTTTTACGCCTAGATTTTACTCCCTGGTATTTATTCAGTAGCTGTTAACCCAAAGAGACAGCAAACTTTGCGACACCTGAAGCCCTCAGAATTTGTACACTTATGATAGTTTACTAAGATAATCCTACAGCTACAACAAGACCATGCACCCCATGCACCTGCCACCCCACCCCTGTGTATGCTATATATACGAGCTTCCGCTAAAATCAAGGAAAACAGTTGTCAACTGAGGGTTCTGGGGGTGTCTCTAGGGGACTTGAGTTCGCCTACACTAGGGGATATTTTGTACCCCATGGAATATTACTATGAAAAGGATATAAAAACAATAACATTCCAATGTTAACCTCTGAAAGGAAGCAAAAGAGATTACCTATGGACCTTCCCACGGGGTACAATTACTATTGTACATACAGATATCTGATATGTCAAGAAAAAAAAGGGTTGACGGATTGAAAATTCGTGCCTATAATATAATAACTATAATAAGCCTATATTCCAATAGGCTACACACATATAGTATAATCATTTTATATCATAAAGAAGGGCATTACGGAAGGGCTTATTAGTAAAAAATCATGAAATCAAAATCAACAGTTAACAAAGCAGGAAACTATACCAAACCAACC
>FUFK010048973.1_pt1 | contig 11255 bp, 14 predicted proteins | sample 1021851 | NCBI WGS metagenome assembly FUFK01 (sample SAMEA51879418, study PRJEB19060) | metagenome
CAAAACTGGATAGTATTATAGAGGATAACCAATGGCAGTAATCGTAAATGGAGATGGAATACTTACTGGGATTAGTTCCTTAGCTACAGCACTGACTGATCTTACCAGTGGTAGGGGAACAGTTACTGGTGTAGCTACAGTTGGCACGCTTCAACTTGGTGCTGGTGTTTCAATTAGTTCACCTAGAACACAGACTGCAGCAATATTTACAAACAACACAGAATTTTTAACTGTAGATGATGCAGGTAGAGTTGGGGTGGGAACTATTACACCTAACTCAGATGCTCATCCACAGAATGAGAAAAAGATAAATGTAGGATTTATAACTGCTAGAAGTATTGCTGGTGATATTGATGCCAATACCATGGTTGTAGCTGGTGTATCTACATTTGTTGGTGCACTTAATGCCACTTCAGTTAGTGGTGGTACAATATCAGGAACTACAGGAACATTCAGTAGTACAGTAAGTGTTAATGCTGGTAATTTAGATATTAATGATAGTATAAGGCATGTAGGGGATGATAACACAAAGATCAGATTTCCAACTGCTGATACATTTACAGTAGAAACTTCTGGTACTGAGAGACTTCGCATCAACTCAAGTGGAAATTTAGGTCTAGGTGGACAGACAAATCCACAGGCTGCAGTTCATATTCAAGATTTGAGCGCTCATGGATATGAGTTAAGATTAGGTGGTAATCTACTTCAGTTTAATAGGGCATCTCTTTCATATATTGATCAAGCTAATAATAGTGGATCTATAGCATTCAGAATGGGATCAAGTAATACAGAGGCACTTCGCATCACATCAGATGCAAACTTGAGACTGCCTGATAATAGAGAGTTACAGTTTGGAGGTGAGTCAGGCAATGGGGATATGCAAATCTATCATAATGGAACACATAATTATATTGATACTGACGCTAACAAAATACACATAAGAGTTAATGCTAATGAAAATGCTATAGTTGCAAATTCTAATGGAGCTGTAGAATTATATCATAATAATGTAAAGACTCTTGAAACTGGAGCAGGTGGAAATCAATCAATTAAATCTGGAGCAAATACTTTTGTTATTGGTTCTTCAGATTCTAGTGGATCACATTTAGTTCTTGATGGTGATTCAAATGGAGATGGAAGTGGTGGAGATTATTGTGGTGTAAGTCATGAAAGTGATGGTAATATGCTCATCTATCAGGATAATCCTAATAGTAATGGTAAAATAGATTTTAATACTGGTGGTTCAGCAAGATTTTCAATGCAGTCTGATAAGTTCAGAGCATCTAATGATAATGCCTGCACTCTTGGTACAAGTGGTTTAGCATGGGCTAATGTTTTTACAAAAGGAAATTATGTTGTAAAAGGTTCAAGTGGCACAGGTGTTGACTTTGCTCATTCTGCTTCAGAGGGCACTGCTGCAAATATTTTAGACGATTACGAAGAGGGCTCATGGACACCTGGTTTCACTCCACTGTCAAGTGCTATGACTATTGGTTATGATTTAAGAATTGGAACATATAGAAGAATTGGTAATGTTGTTTACTGGGCATTTCGTGTAAGATTACAATCTTTATCTGGTCAAATGGGACAAAATATGGGATTTGGTGGATTCCCTTACAATATTGATAGTAGTCAACCACAATTTAGTGCTAACATTTATGGATCCACTTATAGTGGTGAGATTCCAAATGGAATATTTTACAATGGTAATACTACTTATGGAGAACTTTTCTATCCAAGTGGCAGTGGTGCATATACTAATTTACAAGCAGGTGATTTAAACCCTAGTAGTTCTTATACTGTTGGCACTGGATTCTACTTTGCTGCATAAGTTAGACCATTCGTTATGTCTNTAAACTGATACGCTTAAACCTGTTTTAATCGGAGATTAATCCTAATGGCACTTACAGAAACCATTGAATACGACAAAATTGAAGTCGTTGGCCAGTACAAAGCTGTACAGGTCAGAAAAGCTACCGTCATCAAAAAAGATGGTACAGAAATCACAAGATCTTTCGAGAGATTTGTATTAGATCCAGGCACACTTGATGAGTCTGATAATCTAGTTGATAATCCACTCGATAAAGAACCTGATGGTACAACTGCAATCGCAGATGAAGTCAAAGCAATTTGCACAGCTGCTTGGACAACATCAGTCAAAGATGCTTGGAAAGCAAAGTTGATTGCTGATAAGTCAGCAACACCATAAATAACTAAAACTAAAGGGGGAAAGTGAACCCAAATGGCGTCAGAAATTAGAGTCAATAAANTTAATAGTCAAACTGGGGTGGGAACGATTACGTTGTCACCTACTGGAGTTGATATATCTGGAATTACAACAGCTGCAACTTTAAAGACAACAACAGGTATTGTCACAACATTTGAAGCGACGACTGGAAATATAACTACGTTGAGAGCTCCTACGGGAATTGTCACATCATTAGAGGCAACAACAGGAGATATTACGACATTAAGAGCACCCACAGGTATTGTTACATCATTAGAGGCAACAACAGGAGATATTACGACATTAAGAGCACCCACAGGTATTGTTACATCATTTGTTACNAACACNNNNAANGTTGGTGCTGCGGTTACAATATCAGAATCAGGTATCGAAGCATCAGGTATTGGAATCACTTGCGCTAATATAAATGGTAGTGCGATAGGTGGTCGAAGAAATCTTATAATCAATGGAGCTATGAACATAGCTCAACGTGGCACATCATCTACAAGTTCTGGTTTTTACACTGTTGATAGATTTAGATTATTGTTCAGTGGTCATGATGAAGCTCTAACTCAAGCACAACACGCTTTATCCACAAGTGACACACCATATAGTCTAGGTTTTAGATACTCTTTTCATGTTACAAATGGAAATCAAACCAGTGGTGGTGGTGGAACAGATTATGCACAACTTTTAACTACAATAGAAGCACAAGATATTGCCAACAGTGGTTGGAATTACACCTCTAGTACGAGTTTTATAACTTTATCTTTTTGGGTAAAATCAAGTGTTGCACAAAATTTTTATGGCGCATTAAGAACTCAAGATGGCACAGTAAGATCATTTCCATTTGAAACAGGTTCATTAACTGCTGATACTTGGAAAAAAGTAGTCATAAAAGTTCCTGGCGACTCAAGTAGCACCTATGATAATGATAATGGCCAAGGACTGCAANTTTTCTTCTGGGCGTATAGAGGGCCAGATTATACAGGTTCAGTTACTTTAAATCAGTGGAATACTTGGAATACAAACACTGGAACACCTGACATGGATACAACATGGTGGACAACAAATGACTCAACTATAGAATTTACAGGATTTCAGTTAGAAGTCGGGGCAGAAGCCACTGCTTTTGAACACCTCATGCGTGGTGAGGAACTTTTACTCTGCCAGAGATATTACCAAGTCTGTGTAGAAGGTGATAATCAATTTGTTTGTTTTGGAGATTTCTTTACTGCTGGTCAATGTGATGGTGGTGTTACGTTACCAGTTGAAATGAGGACAACACCATCACTAGATGTTAATACTGGCGCTGACTATTATATAATATATACAGACAGCACTTGGTCTCATATAGATGGGAATTTTAACATTTTTAAAGCTCATAAAAGAGCAGTATTGTGGTACGCTGCTCCTGATACAAATAGGACAGCAGGCCACGCTAATCGTTGGATAACTAACAACTCTAGTGCAAAAATAGCTTTCGATGCGGAACTTTAACTATGTCTTTTATCAAATATAAACTATACAAAGACCTTATAACTAAAGAGGTCAATATCGTAAACAAAGTTTATTCGGATCATACGATATCTATTCCATTTGTTGATGGTAATCGACACTATCAGGAATACNTNGNTTGGGTNGCTGAGGGAAATACNNCAGANGCNGCCGACTAAATAACTAAAAACGATGGCCTTTTACATTAAAAAACAATCAATCTTNATGGACTCTAAAACAGTCTATTATACAGGAGATTCAAAATGGTCTGAGGCTCTCTCAGAGAGAAAATCCTATNTNTCTGAGTCAGCTGCACAGGCTCAGATTGCCAATCCTGACGGCAAAAATGGTGGATTTAAAGGATCCACTATTGTCGAGGAATAAATAACTAAAAAATAGAACGATGCCTTATATTGGTAATCCCGCCGTAGTCGGAGATTCAGCAAACACATTTAGATTACTCGATGATATCACGTCATTCACTGTGACGTTTGATGCAACGGATTCTGATGTGGTATCAATATCTGGTGACACTCTAACTTTTAACAATCACCGATTCGTTACAGGACAGAAGGTTACATATAATGATGGTGGTGGAACTGCGATAGGTGGTCTCTCAGATGGTTCATATTTTATAATTAAAGAAGATCAAAATACAATCAAACTGGCATCAAGTGCATCAAACGCCACAGCTGGAACCGCAATCAATCTTACAAGTGGTGCTGCTGGTGGGTCACACACTCTAAACCTTGCATTTGATGGAGTCAATACAAAGTTTAAAGCAACATTTAATAACGGAACAAAGGCAAAGATAAGTCGTGCAGCACAGATAACTCTATCAATCAATGGTGTAGTTCAACAACCTACTGCTGGTTATAGTATTGAATCAGACTCTACAATCGTATTCAGTTCAGCGCCAGTTGCAACAGATAAGATATTTGCATCATTCATAGGAGAGGTTGCTGCGAGTTTTGATATTGCAGATAACACTGTAGATGAGTTTACTGCAAATGGATCTACAACTACATTCACATTATCAAAGACTGTATCATCAAGTAATGATTTATTAGTTACACTTGATGGTGTTACACAGTATCCAAACACACAATCAACAACCAGAGCATATAGTGTTGTAGAAAATGTATTGACATTTACATCTGCTCCTGCTGCTGGTGTGATAATACAGGCAAGACACATTGGATTTGGTGGTGCAAGTAGTCAGTCTGTTACAGGATTCTATGGTAGAACTGGTAACGTAGCATTAAAGAACACAGATGATGTTGCGGTTCAGAATATTAGTGCTGGTATCGCCACATTTACAGGTGCATTAACAGTCGGTGGAGACTTAAACGTATCAGGAGACTTAACTTATGATGAGACAGTCTCAAGAAACTTAAATGTAACTGGAGTTGCAACTGTCGCTTCTGGTATTGTAAGTACAGGTGATTTCAAAATTGGAACTGCAACCACATTAAGTCAGGATAATATATTCACAACTGGTATCATCACTGCATCAGGTGGTGTTGATGCGATTGGTATCATGTCTGCTGGTATCAGTCAGGCAACTGGTATCATTACTGCACTTAACTTTATTGGAACTGGTAACACAGTTTTATATAATCAAGCCACATCTACAGTCGATATCTCTATCGCTGGTGGTGGCGGTGGGGCTGTTGGAGCTGGAACTGATAAGGTGTTCTACGAGAATGACCAAACGGTCACTCANAGCTACNCGATTAGTGCTGGTAAGAACGCCATGGTGGCGGGGCCGATTGCAATTGCGTCTGGTGAAACAGTCACAGTTCCATCNGGTAGCGAACTCACCATCGTATAAATATAGGAGTAATCAGATACAAGTATGGCATTAACATTATCTGGAACAAATGGAGTAGTCGGAGCTGGTTTTACAGTTGATGCTTCTGGTGTCAGTGTAACTGCTGGTGTTGGAACTTTTAGTAGTGTGCAAGGTTCTGGTGCGAATCTAACTGCTTTGCCTGCTGCAAACTTAACTGGAACTTTACCAGCAATATCTGGTGCAAACCTAACTAATTTGGCTGCTGCAAATTTAACAGGAACAGTCGCTACAGGAAGATTACCAGCTGGAAGTATTATTCAAGTATCACAAACTGGATATGATTCGGCTAATGAAATTACAGATGCCAGTTCTTATCAGGACACAGGATTGCAGGCATCAATAACTCCCACAAGTTCTTCTAATAAAATTTTAGTAATGGTTTCACAAAGTTTTAGATTAGCTGCAGCAAGTAATGATACACAGAATGGTGGTGCTATTATAATCCAAAGAGATAGTTCAACTATAAGTCAAAAGAATGCCTATGAACTTTATAACTCCATTTCTGGTCTTAGTAATAGACAATTTAATTACGATGTATATAACAATCAAATACTAGATTCACCATCAACCACTAGCTCAGTTACCTATAAAACTCAAGCTATTGTTTATGGGGGTGGTTCTATTTATCTTCAATATGGTGGAAGATCTTACTTAACATTAATAGAGGTAGTAGCATAATGACAAAATTAGATTTTGATGCAATATTAAAAGCATATCCAGAAACAGCAAGAATAAATGATGATTTGGGAGCTTTTAAATCAGATGGAACACAGATAACACTTGAACAAAGCAAGATAGATGCTGCCAGAGTTACTCTTGATGCTGAGGCCGCAGCGACTAAATATCAAACAGATAGAACAACTGATGGTTCAACAACTTACGATACAATCGGTAATCAGTTGGACATGCTGTATGCGGACATGGTTGCTGGTAAGTTAGATACAACTGGAACTTGGGCGACTCACATCAAAGCAGTTAAGGATGCCAATCCAAAGCCATCATAAATAGATGAAGGAGATAAACTAACATGAGTAAGATACGATTACATGGTTCGAGTTCAGGCTATACTGAGATAGCTCCTGTTGCGGCGTCTGGTAATAATACTTTGACATTGCCGAATGATGGAACTATNATCAGTAAGGATTCTGCTGGTGCGATTGGTGTCACTTCTGTTCATACAACAAAATTAGTTTCAACTGGAACAATAGATAGTGATGGTGGTGAGATTACTTCTAAATCATCTGGTGTTCCTATTAAGGTTAATAGCACAAATAGTAATGATTTTAAGATAGGGTTTCAGAATAATGGTAGCACCGTTTCTTACTTAGGTGGAAGTTCATCAAACTTTTTTAGAGTTGGTAATGGGTCAGCATCCTCAGTGTTAGATGTTGATAGTTCTTCAAATCTTAAATTCAATTCTGGTTATGGTTCTGTAGCAACTGCATTTGGTGTTCGTGCATGGGTAAGTTTTAATGGACAAGGAACACCAGCCATAAGAGGCGATGGAGGTGTTTCTTCAGTCGGTGATAATGACACTGGTGATTATACAGTTAATTTTGATAACAATATGCCTGATATTAATTATGGAGTCGCAGGGATATCCGAGAACTGGGAGGGTACAAATAACGACTCCTACACTCAAATGAGTGGTTATGAAGATGGAGCAGCGGTTGGATCTTATCGTTTTGTTACCCTGAGATCGAGATTTGATGTGGGTGCATCACCACAAAAACAAGATCCCCCATTTGTTCAACTTATTTTTGTTCGTTAATTATGGCTAATTCAGATAAAAGAATTGTATATTTAAGAGATGATGGAGGAGTAACTATCCTCGCACCTTCAGATAACTGTAGTTTAACAGTGGAGGAAATAGCATCTAAAGATGTTCCTACTGGTAAAAAATACAAAATAATTAATAAGTCTGATGTTTCCTCAGATAGATCATTTCGTTCAGCTTGGACAGTATCAGAGTCAGACCTTACAGATGGAGTAGGATCATGAGTATCATTACAACTGACATGGCAAAAGCCAAAGAAATACATAAGACAAATATTAGATATGCAAGAACTCCTCTACTTGCTGCACTAGATATTGAATTTCAAAAAGCACTTGAAACAGGTGCTGACACATCAACGATTGTTGCAAAGAAACAAACGTTAAGAGATGCACCAGCCGCCTCTGGTATTTCAACTGCTGCATCTGAAGCAGATCTCAAAGCACAGTGGGATACAACCAATCTAGGTACAAGTCCATACACCTAAATAATCAAAAAGTATATCAATGAGCACACTTAAGGTCAACAAACTACGAGATACGGCAGGGTCAGCAGATGCGATTACCCTCGACCCGAATGGTGGTGCGGTTTTAGCTGGTGTTACTACAATGACAACTGCGAGAGTTACCTCTGGTATTGTCACAAATACATTTATAGTTGGTGCTGGAGTTACAATCTCAGAATCAGGTATTGAAGCATCTGGTATTGGAATCACTTGTGCTAGTATAAATGGAACACAGATAGGTGGAAGAAGAAATCTTATAATTAACGGAGCCATGATGCTGGCTCAACGTGGCACATCATCCACAACGTCTGGTTATTATACTGTTGATAGATTTGCTCTTGTACACTCTGGAACTGATGAAGCACCTACTCAAGCACAAGCTGATGTAGCTGCTGGTACTACACCATACACTTTAGGTTTTAGAAAAGCATTTAAAATAACAAATGGAAACCAAACAGGAGGTGCTGGTGCTTCTGACTTTATTTGGCTTAGATATTTATTTGAAGCTCAAGATATAGCTAATTCTGGTTGGAATTATACTTCTAGTTCAAGTTATGTGACATTATCTTTTTGGATAAAATCTAGTGTTGCACAGACTTTTAAAGGTTATTTGAGATCAAGGGATGGAACAGAGCAAACTTATGCTTTTGAAACTGGTTCATTAACTGCTGACACTTGGACAAAAATAGTAAAAACAATTCCAGGCAACTCAAATCTTACATTTGATAATGATATTAATCAAGGACTTCAATTAAACATCTTAGGTTTTATGGGAACAGATTATACCGATAATTCTGTTACTGAAGATGCTTGGGCTGCATACGCAAGTGGTACAAGAATGAAAGATAATACCTCAACATGGTACACAACAAATGATGCAACCTTAGAAATGACAGGATTTCAATTAGAGGTCGGGTCTCAAGCCACTGCTTTTGAACACCGCAGCTTTGGCGAGGAACTTTCACTCTGCCAGAGATATTATTATGCAGCATTCCCTCTAAATAGTGCAGGCAAAGCAATAGCTGTAGTTGGAGAATATGCTGTAGGTTTTAACTTTAGTGTAATACAATTTCCAACGACAATGAGAACAGTGCCTACTGGAGATCTTGCTAATGGCTCAACTTATGTTAAATTATTTAATCCATTAGATACGTCTGGAAGAGGATGTGGTTCAGTTACAGTTGGAGAAGCAACACCAAACTCCTCAAGATTATTTTATAGTAGTTTTTCAAGTAATTTTAGTAGCACAACTGGTTCTGGAGGTTATTCATATGTTGAAAGTAACAGTTTTAAACTATGTTTTACAGCGGAGTTATGATTATGTACAAATTATTTAAAGACCCAATTACACAACGAGAGGACAAAATTGTTTTAAAAGTTTTAGGAAACGGAGCTTTTTTAAATATTCCATTTGTTGATGATAATACCGATTATCAAGACTATCTCGCTTGGCTCGCTGAGGGAAATACCCCAGAAGCCGCCGACTAGACAGTTTATAAACTGACCACCCGAACTTGAAAAACTACGAGATTAAGTCTATAATAGGCTTAGTCTCATTTTTTTATGAACTCGAAAGAAAAACTATTATTTGTAAGTTCCTTTATTTGGTTCTTACATTGGGGTGTATGCCTTACATCTGCCATCTTAGATGCAATTATTCTAAAAGGTTATGTAAGAGTCTTGCCAATGTAATTTCTTGTGTTATAATGGACATGTCAGATGCAGTTATGCGTGACGACATCAAACAAAATCCAAAAAGGAGAAAATTTTGAAATTAAAACCCAAAAAGGTTGACATTGGAAAGTTACCAGTGTTCAGACCATTAAACGCTGACCCAAAATACAGCACACTAATTGAATTTTACGAAAACGTACTTAAGAAAACAGGCAGAGATAGAACTGTACAAAGAGAGTCCGTCTGGAGAAATATTTTAAACAAACAATCAGAATACATGACGGCCGTTGCTTGTGGTTATTCTTTAACTTCACTGTTTCACTTAGTTGAAATTAAAAAGAGTATTAATTATCTAAAAGGAGTTGCCAGATCAACGTTAGACTATCAATATATTTCACATCTTGAGGAATTTTTAAATAATGGGTGTGAGACTCTACACGTTGATGGTGGAAACAGATCAGATACTATCATTGATTGGTATGAAGATAAGATACATTTAATGGCTGGTAGTTATACCACATCTGATGGACAGTTAGTTACTTTGGCAATAGAAAATTATTATAGTCGTAAACAACTTATAGAAGATGGTGGGTGTTATGCTGAATTAGCATATTCGATTGATGAACAACCAATAAGTTATTTTGAATATAGTCAATTGAATGAGGAAGATCGTAAAAGATTATTTGTAAACTTAAATGCTAACGAGAATCTTACAATAGAGGAATTTCGTAATTGTGAAACTGCTCCTATTTGTGGGTCAATACGAGATGTAAATGACAAGTATAAAGATGAATTTGTTGAATATGGATTTGTTACTAAGGCAAATGCAGAGAGATATAAATTCTGTGCTTGGTTAGCCTCATTACTTAATTTCTATACATTTAATAATGATTGCGATTCATGGACACCAGCTAATCTTGATAAAGATTACAAAGGCACAACTGGAGCNCAAGATAAATTTGATTCTTGGATTCAATTCTTTGAAGAAATATTTTATCCTCTCATATCTATAATTGCTAATTATGGAAAACAAAAGAAAAATAGACAGTTCGCTAATTTAGGGCCACACCGCAACCAATTAATTGATTTGTATATTTCATTAGTTAGAATTTATAAAAAGGACTTTCAACTAACACGAGATAATCGAAGAAAGTTAAAATTAAAAGAGTTCTTTGAAACATATAAAGAATGGGTTAAACCACACCTAGCAGATGGTAAAGCACAATACAATGCTAATGGTAAGTCATTATCCACATTTGCTGATTTATATGGTGCTAACACTGCTCCAAAACTTGAACACAGATTGAAATTATTAGATAATGAATTTATCCCACTTCTCAAAGAAAAAGGATTAATCTTTCAAAAAGATAATGTCAGATCAGCTCCAGACAAATGGAGGATACCACTTTGGAGAAGACAGAATACAATATGCCCATTAACTGGCAGACAGATCACACAAGATGATGCTCAAAATGGAGACATAACTCACATAGATCACATTATTCCACACTCAAAAGGTGGAAAAACTGAAATGAGTAATGTACAACTTGTATTCGCAGAGGCTAATTTAATCAAAAGTGACAAGTAAACCAGTTGAATAACTGTCACATGGGGGTTGCTATGCAGCCCCCTTTTTTATATAATGTGTATATACGATTAATACTTTAATGCAACTAAGACCACATCAACTTGAAGCAGTACAAGCAATGTTTCGCCACACTAA
>FUFK010074675.1_pt1 | contig 11255 bp, 21 predicted proteins | sample 1021851 | NCBI WGS metagenome assembly FUFK01 (sample SAMEA51879418, study PRJEB19060) | metagenome
CGCACCGCGTGTTAGCTGGAGTGCGTCAGGCTACGCAAGAGGTTTACGATCATTCATACTGGAACGTGTAACGGCCATTCATGCAGTAGAGTTCTCCGTGTACAAACCAGGATACGGATTTGCTGGTACAGCAGATGCTCTACTAGATATTGATGGAGACGGGCCATTCATAGTGGACTGGAAAACAGCAAAAGAAGTCAGGTCAGATGACATGATCGAACAATTCTGTCATCAACTTGGAGCGTACAGTATCGGACTTGAACATCTCACAGGAATCAAGCCGAAATACGGGGCAGTTGTAGTAGCCCGTAGGAGTGGTAAGCCACAAATAAAGCTCCTGAGTTCTCTCGAACTAGCAGGAGCAAAAAGTTTATTTTTAGAGAGAGTGGATCGTTACCACAAAAACCTTAAGGAGTTAGCAGTAGTTTAAGATAGCTTTATATAAACACTATCGTAGTGTTTTCTATCTTCTTCAGTAAAACAGTCATCATTTATGTAGTCCATCATATAAAGGAATACATCTTTGATTAACTGTTTTTCTTCTTTTGTAAATGGATCGTTAGCCATTGTTTTTCTCCATGATAGATTTTTCTTCTTTAGTTAGACAGTCATAGTGGACTCTATACGATCCATCAGAAAATTCTGTTGGTTCGAGAGAATCATAAACATCATAAGGAGTGCAATCTTCATCACAATAAATTTTTTCATTGCAACGATCACACTCTTGAAAATTACATTCTGGACATAAGTAGCCGATATATTTTTCATTATCGGCAGGGAGTCTATTAACAAATAGACCCGTACCAAACACAGTGGATCGCATACATTCGATACACTTGTCTCCTATATCAACTTGTTTACAGTTCATCATCAGTCTCCATAGGAAAAAATTTATCGTCAGGATCAGGGTAAACCCCACAATCCTGTAGATATTGGATCGCATCATCTTCACGCTGGCTATCCAGTGCGGATTGATGGTTGTGTAAAAATGAATCCATCAAATTACCTCCTTAATTTCGTCAATGTCATCATGTTTGGTGATGTAGGAAATAGTTTTACCCACTCCACTATTGAATAAATCCATAGCTTCATCTTCATTTGTAGCCTGTAATTCTACAGTCTTGTAAATAGTCCCAAACCATTTAATTTGGTACGTTTTCATTGTTTTTTAAACCTCACAAGTAGTTTTGAGTATGTTTCGATAGTCTTACGGTATTCATCAAACCTACCATCAGTGTGAAANTCATTNGCACAGTCCAGTAAGTTTGAGAGTATTTCGTCTTTACTATCNTTNAGTTGTTTATCTGGATCGGGTTTTGAAATTTCCCATTTGTATAGATTTAGTTGATCTTTGTAGTATCTATACGCAGTGGCTATTGGAACTCCATGATCTTCCGTAAGAATGTCAACAATATCTTTTCTAGATAGTTTATCCTTCGGTTTTTTCTTTTCATTCTCGACTAACGTAGTCATAATGAAATTTTCAGCAGTGTCCTTATCCATTCAATAATCTCCTTTTATGTTCTCTAGCTTCGCTAAGAGAGTCATAAAATTCAATTACCGTGTACAGGATACTATCAAAAGTAAACCCATCATCATACTCCTTCCATATTTCGTACAAGCTGGTACGATTCTTATTTTCAGGGTGCTTCATATTCCATCTCAGTAGAATATAGTACGGCTTAATTTTCATTGAACTTAGCGTATTTAATAAAAGTGGATTCAAACGCGTTATACAGTATCGTTTGATTATCTGGATCGGCTTGAGAATAGCAAAAAGCGAGGGAAGCTATAAAGCTGCCCCCGAATCTATCCATGTTGTCCAGTGCGGTATATATCTGATGTTTATTCATTACCAACTAGACTGATAGTAAAAATCATCAAAAGGTAAATCCTTAGTTAATGTGGGGAACTTTTCATTAAATTCCTCAGTAGTCATACTGCCGTTATAATTTTTTAAATTAAGGCATCTACATCTATAAGCGTTTTCGGCTGCTGTCTGGTACGTTACGATTTTGTCGATTTGTTCCTTAGTATTTTTTAAATCCTCGAAGTAATATTCATCATATTCCTGAGAACCAAAAAAGAAACCTTCAGAAGTAGGAAGTAGCTCACTGGCTGCTGCGGTTGAAACTAAAGCTGGTTCGATAGTTTTACTAAGTAGTTTTAGTTGATCTAAAGAAACAGAATACTCCTCACAATTATCCTTACCACCCTGTACGTTATCAACGAACCACTGGTGTATTTGGTTCGATTTTCTCCAATACATTAAAGGGAATTGTACAGAATAGCACGACCAAGAAGTATCGTAATCTATTGGTGCGTTCTCCATATCATGATTGTTGAGAAAACTTTGAAATTCAAAAGTTCTCTCGAAGGGAGGTTTATACTGTCCTCTAGGATAAATCCCGAATGTTTTTGTACCTTTTAAGTACATATCTAAGCCCATAATTTTAGGTGGATTAGTGAACAATTCTATTATAGTATTATTCTAGTATCTTGTAAATAATAAATTCTCATTTATTAATTATTACTGATAATTCTCAGAATTTTTTGAAAAATCGCCTTTCATAGTATCTGCCGCGTATAGTCTAAAAAATGTCAAAAACGCCTTTCATAGTAAAATAATTATTACTGCCAGAATCCTAGTTATAGCCTGAATTTTTTTGTGCAGGATAGTGTGAAAAAATTTTTTCTGAAAATTTTGGGAAAAAAGTTTTCCACAGGATAGTGCGAGTTTTCCACAGACAGAAAACGTACTGGATACTATGAGTAAAAATACCTATATAAATATCAAATTAATTATTACTTAAGTATTACTCTATTGCTATTAAATCAATATTAAATTAGAATACATAGGACACTATGTGTCATTTTTAAACAACCCAAATTTAAAAACAATGCAAAACGATTTTTTAAACCAACTAGAAAACAATTTTAAAAATTCTAGTTCGCAATTTACTGCACAAAATAACCAATTAGTTGCTGAAAACTTAGGTTATCAAAACTCATCAAATGAGACTATATATAAAGGGTCAAAATTTATTGATGATGTTTTTAAAGAAGATCTTGATATTATTTTTAAAAAACATAATCTAGACTTCGAAGCAATACGTACACCTTTATTCTATAAATCTACATCAGGTGAATTAATAGAGGTTACTGATCATCAAGCGATTATTAATAACAAAAATAATAATCTTTTAAATATTCCTAAGTTGCAATACACCACATTACAACTAAGTGCTATTAAAAAATTAGTTTCTAGTATTAGATCAGAAACAACAATAGAATCTATTACTAATATTGATGATAAAAGATTTATTATTAATTTAATGATAGACGGACAAATTAAAGAAGTACAAAAAGACGACCCACACAAACTTCGCTTAGTTATCGTATCAAGTCACGATAGTTCAGTATCTTGTCATATTTCATTTTTTCACACCCGTATGTGGTGCTTCAATCAGATGAATAAATTAAAACAATCAGAACCGCTAATTTTTAAACATACAAAATCTATTAATGATAATGTATCTAGACTTAGTTCTATTATTGATTTTAAAAAGGGAGAATTTAATAAATCTATTGAAGAATATAAGTATATGATAAGAAAAGAAATTAAAGAAGAACAAGTTAAAGAAGTGCTAGAAAATTTATTTAAGGATAAATGGAACGGTAAAAAAGTTTGTATAGATCGCACATTAAAAACACAACGTGATAAGACATATCTAGATTTAGTTGAGGTGAAACAAATAAAAGAGAATCTCGAAAGAGAATTTGAACAAAATGGGAGGTCAGCGTATAGCCTACATAATGGGATAAATTACTATTACTCGCATCAAATGGGAGCTAGTAACATAAAAGACGAAAGTGAGAGAGCAAGAATTAGATTAGAACAGAATCTATACGGCAAAAATTCAAATATAATTGATAGATCTAAGGAGTTATGTCTAGCTTTATAAATTACTAAGCTAACAACTAATAAAACTAGCTCAGGAACTAAAAACCCTGAGCTTTTTTAATGCAAATTGAAAAAATTATCTTAGTTTAAGTCCAAAATGAAATAATTAATAATCCTATAAATTTAAAAAGGTTAGCGTGTATTTCTACTGTTACACATTTAAAAATATAGGATTATCAATTCTAGACAGTAAAACCCTTACTATAACTAGGTTTTTTATAGTCAATTCTCACTAATCTCAAGCAAATTTTAAGTGTTTTATTGCTTATAATGTATTAGCTTATAAATAAAAATAAGGTATAATTAAGGAAGGCAGTATGCCTATTTTTAAACACCCAAATTAAAAAGGAACTAAACTAATGACCACAACAACCCAACCAAATCAAATTAATTTACCCGAAGAAAATTTTGGTAAAGTCTTACTATCTGCACCGCTAAGTTTTTATATGGATAGAAACCCCGCGATAGTTGCAGAAGTTTTTGATTATCTGGAGCAACATTTTTTTAAAGGTATTTTTAACGGTGGCCGAGACAATCAACAATTATGCAAACAAGCTATTGACGAGGAAAACGGTGGCATTTTGTACGGGTGGTACACACTAAGTACAGGCCGCAAAATTATAATTAAATGTGTAGGTTATGGATTAAAAGAAAAAAGTATGAATTTAAAAGATTATACAAAGGCAGATTATAACAACACTATGATCATGTTCCCTAGTGATGACTAAGTAAAACTACTTCAGGAATTAATTTATTATGACTAGCTTTATTGTTCTAATATGTACTATCACACTTTTGTACATCTTTTTAAAAAATACAATTAACCACGTTTAAAAAATTATGTCACTTACAAGACCCCACGAAAACGAAAAGAAATTTTTTATTAAAGAATTTCAAAACTTGGCTAACTTCTACCCACACTTAACACTTCAGGAAACTATGAGTCTAGCAACTAGACAATTAGAAAGTGAGCAAAAAATTTACAATAATTACAGTAAATTAAAAAAGTGGTTACATCCTAATTTTATCTAGTTTTTATTCTCTTACTTCATACTACAGGCCAAACATCATGCAACCATCAAACACCAGAACCAGAACAGCCCAAGCGATAAAGATTGAAAATAAAAAATCTTTTTTCGCTATGATATTATTTATTGTATTATTTTTCGGTGCTAGCTACTACGCCCCCGAACATATTGAAGGCTACAACCCACAGCAGCCAACAACCCAAACAAAATAAAAATCTAAGGAGCTGCACTATATAACACGCCCGCAAAAATCGCGGGCTTTTTTATTGCTTATTTATTCCACTAGCCACCGCATGCAGCAGCCACCACATGCACCAGCCACCGCAAGCACGGGGCAGTGTAGCAAAAATTTTGAAAATAAATTTATTACCCCTGAACCTACTGATAAATCTACAAATTAAGACTACTTTTTCTTGTTCTCTACACTTATAGATAATTGTGGAGTGTTTAGATTAATTGTCTCTTCACTCTCTCCAAGCACTTTCCCTAACGAATCCAATATCTGAGCAGCAGTTTGAAGCTGACCTCTTTTCATAGCCTTGTTGAAAAGCCTCATTCTCATTCCCTGGAGTCGTGAAATCATCTTCTCTCTATCCTTTTCCCAATCTTCATCGTTCCATTCTTTTACCTTTCCCCAATCTCTCCACGCTGTATCCACCCCAATATTTTCCTTGGTTGCGTGATCTAAAACTAATTGTCTAGTTGTTAAGCCTTCAAGCTGCCGATTGTACAATCTCTGCCTTCTTGCTTCAATAACTACATCTGGATTTCTTCTTCCACAGACCTTACCACCCAACGGAGCGTTTGGACTGTCTACATCTGGTCGATAGTATGCTTGAGCCACGGACTAAATAAATACTAATACTTGAATAATAACCCTAAAAACACTGTTTAGTCGACTAAAACACGGAAATTTGTTCATATTTAAGCTATTCTTTACTACATGAGTACAAAAACAGCCGAAAATCTTTCTCTTAGATGGGCACAGGGGGAGGTGTTCAACGCAAAAAACCGATTTCGAGTCCTGGTAGCTGGCAGAAGATTCGGAAAATCCTATTTATCTTGTATCGAACTACTAAAAGCAGCAATAGANCGCCCTGGCGAAACCTANTTCTACTGTGCCCCNACNTACCGCATGGCAAAAGACATAGCCTGGAAAGAAATAAAGAAACTNATCCCACNNNAATGGATNNNNTCCAAAAACGAAACCGACCTCAAAATCGAACTAATCAATGGATCGCTAATCGAACTCAAAGGCACAGAAAACGCAACAACCCTGCGTGGCCGAAGCCTCGCTGGAGTAGTACTTGACGAAGCAGCCTTCATGGATTCCGATGTCTGGTTCCAAGTAATCAGACCAGCCCTCGCAGATAAACAAGGTTGGGCACTCTTCATTTCCACACCAGATGGCACAGCCTCCTGGTTCTACGATTTATGGTGTTATGTTCCAGAAGATGAAACAGGTGATTGGAAGCGTTGGAGCTTTACAACAATAGACGGGGGCAATGTTCCAGAAGAAGAAGTCGAAGCAGCAAAGGCCCAACTAGATAGCAGAACATTCAAGCAGGAGTTCGAGGCAAGTTTCGAGAATCTCACGGGTCTTGTTGCAGTCTCCTTTTCAGATTCCAACATTTCTAGCGAAGCGGAGGACATATCCATCGCCCCACTCTTACTAGGAGTCGATTTTAACGTAGATCCACTTTGCGGAATCTGTGCTGTCCGCCACCAAGAATACTTATACGTCTTTGACGAGATAATTATGACGGGCGGTGCAACAACCTGGGATTTTGCAGAAGAAGTCGTCAACAGATATGGAGTCGAAAGACGCATAGTTGCTTGCCCTGACCCTACAGGTGCAGCCCGAAAAACAGCAGGAGTAGGTGCAACTGACCACAATATTCTACGAAGAAGTGGATTTACAGTATCCTCTCCACGATCACCCTGGAAAATACGAGATAAAATTACATCAGTAAATACTGCTTTATATGATGCAGCAGGAGATAGAAGAACTTTAATTCATCCACGCTGTAAAGAATTGATAAAATCCCTCCGAACTCTGACTTACGCTCCAAACACAGGTATGCCAAACAAAAACCTTGGGGTTGACCACGCATTTGACGCTTTCGGATACCTATGTCTCCAACAATTTAACCTTGCCAAACCAGAGACATTAGGCCAAACTTCGTTTAGAATATACTAAGAGTTACCTAATTTTTACTATGCCAGGACACTATGGTTCAATGAAACCAAAAGGTAAGAAGAAAAAGAAAAAAGGAACTAAGAAACGTGGCGAATGTTCCTGTAAATAAAGCGTTATACTCTAGAGTAAAAGCAGAAGCGAAGCGTAAATTTAAAGTTTACCCTTCTGCTTACGCTAACGCATGGCTTGTACGAGAGTACAAAAAGCGTGGTGGTACTTATCGTTCTGGTACTAAAAAAAGTGGCAAGAAGTAGTGGTGGTTTAACCCGTTGGTTTAAGGAAAACTGGGTTGATGTAAAGACAGGAAAACCTTGTGGTCGTCAAAAAGGCGAAAAACGAGGTTATCCAGCTTGCCGACCCAGTAAACGTGTCTCAAGTAAGACACCTAAGACTACTGGAGAAATGTCAAGTAGTGAAAAAGAAAGGTTTAAACGTGCCAAAACAGGCAGTAAGAAGATAACATACCAACATAGACGCAAAAAATCCACCAAAAGGAGTAAAAAATGACTGAAATCACCGATGAAATGCTAGATGTCATTGAAAAAGTAAAAGGAAAGCGAAATCCTGCACTTTGGGATCCCAGATGTGAACAATATTTAGCAAATATGAAAAAAGGTACTGTAAAAAAGTCAACTACAAGTTAAACTATCTATAAATACTCTTTTTTCTTAGAATAATGGCATTTTTTCGTGGCGAAGAAGGATCTGTTAAATTTAAAAACGGATCTGGAACTACTGAAGCAATCGTATCAACTACAGGTTGGACACTAGATACATCAAAAGACACTCTCGAGTGTACTGGTCATGGTGATACTTTTAGAAAATACGTTGGAGGATTAATTTCTGGTTCTGGTACTGTTGAATTTTTATATACAGCAGCTAGTGGTGATGAAACTGCAAACCTATTAGCTGATGTTTTAACTACAGAAGATGCTGGTGATGCACAGTTTGAATTATTTTTAGATACAACTGGTGCTAAAAAAGTAAGTTTTTCTGGTCTTGTTACAGGAACAAGTTTATCTGCAACAACAGGTGATATTGAAACCGTTAGCGTTAGCTTTATAACCTCTGGTGCTATCACCAACGCTGCATAATGCCGAGAAAAAAGGGGGTAAGTTTATCTGTTGGCCGAGGTGAAAAGTCTCGGAAGGGAGGACTTACTGCTAAAGGCAGAGCAAAATATAATCGTGCAACAGGAAGTAACTTAAAAGCACCTGTTACCGAAAAAAATCCTACAGGGAAAAGAGCAGCTAGACGAAAATCATTTTGTGCCAGAATGAAAGGAGTCAAAGGTCCTACAAGTAAAAACGGTAAGCTAACACGAAAAGGATTAGCATTAAAGAGATGGAGGTGCTGAAATGACTTATTCATTACCTGGAATGTTTAAAACCAGTATTACCGCTACTACATATATTGGTAGTACTGATAGTCCTTTTACCCGAAATCGGGCTGTACTGGACATGGTGAAAGGTTGGGAAATAATGAAGGCTGTAACTGAAGGAACAGAGTATCTTAGAGAAAACTCAGAAGCCTTCTTACCACTAGAGCCAAGAGAAGATTACGATGCTTACCTTGCAAGAGTAAATAGATCAGTATTTAGTCCTTTTACACAAAGACTTATAAGAGCAGCCACAGGTTTAGTTCTTCGTAAACCTATTACTTTGACAGGCGATCCATATTGGACTGAAATGTTTAAGGCAGATGTTGACGGTTGTAAATCAGATTTAGATGAATATGCAAGAAGATTATTAATGTGTTCTCTTACTTATGGTCAAAGTCATATTCTTGTAGACTATCCTGCACCTGGAGGAGCAGTAAGTTTAGCTGAAGAGCGTTCACAAAACCGCAGACCTTACTGGATAGAAGTCGACCCAACAAATATCTACGGCTGGAGATTAGATAGAGAAGCAAACTACGGAAATTTAGTACAAGTAAGAATTGCAGAAAAAGCTGTATTACCTGACGGTGCTTTTGGTGAAAAAATTTACGATCAGATGAGAGTTATAGAACCAGGTCGTTACCAAGTATTTAGAAGAAAAGAGACTGTCGAAGATATGTATGAAGAGAATGATGGTGCATACGCTGGTAATATGCAAGGTACACCAAATGAAAAAGATTTTGAATTAGCTGAATCTGGTAATTTTTCTCTTGGTGAAATACCATTGGTTACTATTTATTCTGGCAAAGTAGATAATATGACAAGCAAACCTCCTTTATTGGACATTGCTTACTTAAATCTTGCACATTATCAAAGACAGGCAGATTTAATCCACAGTTTGCACGTTGCATCTCAACCACTATTAGTTATGGAAGGGTATGACGACCAGACCAAAGATCTTGCTATATCTGTAAATTACGCAATGGCTACTCAACCTGGCAATAAAGTTTACTATGTAGAGCCAGCTTCCAGTGCTTTTGATGCTCAATCTGCTGAGATTAAAGAATTACAGATGCAAATGGCAACATTAGGCATCAGTACACTATCACAACAGAAGTTTGTCGCAGAATCAGCCGATGCCCGTAGACTAGATCGTGTAGACACCAATTCTATGCTGGCTATGGTTTCTATGGAATTAGAGCAAAAGCTACAGAAAGCCTTCAATCTTTCAGCCGAATATGTTGGAATCGAGCCACCAGAAGTAAAAATAAGTAGAGATTTTGATATTGAAAGGCTAATTGGACAAGATATTACAGCTTTAACCTCATTATTCGATCAACAGGTCATTGATAGAGAAGAATTTAGAGATATTTTGGTACAAGGTGAAGTTTTACCAACAGCAAATGAGGCCAAACCCGAATAGTTTGCTACAATAGTATGTAAATACATACAAATCATGGGCAAGCACTTAGATTATGTTCAGCAATCTGATGGAACATATAAGTGGCAACTGGCAGAGATCCCTGCTGTCAAATCCACTCCAGCAGAAGCACCAAAAGCTAAAAAAGAAACTAAAAAGGTTTCTAAGAAAAAATCTACAAGCCCACTATCCGACTAATCTATGGCTCTCGAAGAAAAAGTAGTTCAGCCTGAGTCCGTGACTCCTGCCGATCAGCCCGTGGCTGCAACTCCTTCACAAACACAAACACAACCACAACCACCGAATCTAGATTCTGTAAAAGCAGAATATGAGTCAAAATTAGCTGCTGCTCAAAAAGAAGCTGCTGAAGCACAAGAAAAGTTTCAAGGAATAAAAGGTAAACTCGATGAAGTTTACAAACAAAAAGAAGAAAAACGTACCAAAGAACTAGAAGATCAAGGACAATATAAAACTCTTTGGGAAGAGGCAAATAAAACTGCACAAGATAAAGATGCACAGATCAATAACTTGTCTCAGCAGTTACAAGACATGAAAACTTCTAACGAAGTTGCATCTACAAAACAGACAGCACTTGCAGCTATTAGCAATCTTGGTGCGATTAACGCAGAACAAACCTTGTCATTACTGCAAAATAAGCTACAAAAAAATGCTGAAGGTAAAGTAGTAATCATAAATGGTGGTGTGGAACAAGATCTCAATGCCTATCTCACCAGTCTCAAAAATCCTGGAAGCGGTTGGGAACATCATTTTAAACCAAGTTCTGCTGCTGGCATGGGTGCAAAACCAAGTCCTGTTGGAAATGTGTCAGGTGGCTCAGATAATCCCTGGAACACTGGCAATTTGACGCAACAGCTTATAATGGAGAATGAGAACCCCGACCTCGCAGCCGTGCTGAAGAGGGAGGCTCAAAAGAAATAGTTAGTTTCTGTGAGACTAACGCCTTAATCCGTGATTAGGGTATCGCAAAAGTAACAAGGAGATCTGAATGGCTGCTCCATTTCAGAACTATTCGGGCGGTGTCCTATTAGCGGACATCGTAAAGAGAAATAATCTCAGCACATACGTTTCCGAAGCTATAAAAGAGCGTAGTGCATTTATTAAATCTGGTGCTATCACTCGTAATTCTTTATTGGATGCTGGTGAAGGTGGTACTAGAATCCAAGTTCCTGAGTTTAACCCAATCGCTCCAACAGAAGAAATTCTAACTGGTGCTGCAAACTGGGGTACATCTACTGCTGGTTATTT
>FUFK010066071.1_pt1 | contig 11251 bp, 12 predicted proteins | sample 1021851 | NCBI WGS metagenome assembly FUFK01 (sample SAMEA51879418, study PRJEB19060) | metagenome
ATATTGCAGCTTTACCTATAGGACTTTTAATAACGTTTTTTACACCTTTAACAGCTTTCTTTACTAGACTTCCTAGCCCATACATCTGCCTTGGTTGCATCGATCTATTTATCATAATTATGTTTTAGTTAATATATTATATAGGCAGGAATTACACCTGGAATTTGCTAATTTACTAGTTTTTTACTAATAAATCAAGACTATGTTGTAACCTCTCTAGGCTTAGATTCTAAGGCAGAAAGGACTACGTGTAGTCTATTAGCTGTTGCTGCAGTCACTTTTAGTATCTCACTTTCCTGTAATACCAAAGGTGCTGATAGTAATTCTGTTGTACCATTTGCAGATATAGATTTAGTNTTAAATAAACTAAACACAGCATCTGATGTATCTGTAATAGTTACTGTAATAGTATCTGCNTTACCNGAGTCTTCAGANACCAATATAGATTTTATAATAGCNGTTGTTGCTGATGGCACTGTNTATAGTGTCGTAGCTGATGTAGNAGTTAAATCTACTTTTTTATTTACGAATGTATTAGCCAAAGAAGTATGCCTCCGCTTCTGCTTCGTCTTTTAAATCTTGTTGAAATGTTGTGTTTAATTTTTGCACTATACTATCTACATCTCTAACAAACGATTGTTGCACTTGTTGATCGTAGTCTTCTAAAGGTTGTGTCAGTGACTGTACAATTCTTGCCATTATCTTCTCCCGTCTGGTTGGTAGTCAATTCTAAAAGTTCCAACTTTCCAAAACTGACTAGTGCTTGTGTTATCTATTTTTAAAGATATAGATCTTGCTCTTGCACGTGTATCTATTTTTTGTGTACTAGATGTTATAGTAAATGGTCCAAGTGATGAGCTAACTTCAGAGTCATTTGGAAAGTCTCTTAAGTTTAGTGTAATTCTTGTATCACCTGTTTGTGCTAAGAAATCTGGTAACACTCTTCTTATCTTCATTATAAACTCACCATCACCATCTAAACCTTGTCGACCTATATCAAAGTCTCCAGATTCAATGTTTGCAGTAATAGATGAAGTTGCACCCTCTCGTATTTGGTCTAACCCTTTTTCGTGTTCATAGTAATAACTAACACCATCAGTATTACCTTGAACAAATGTCGAAGAACCAGATGTACCATTAGAACTTGTATCATACTCTGTAGCATGAGGTTTACCAAATATAGCAGAGTCTTGCCAAGCAGTTCTAGCTAACGTACCTGTGGTCCAAACTGGCCGATCAGGTGTTGAGTCAAGGTAATTATAACATACCATTCTACTTACTACAGTAGATGAGGAACTAGGATAAAACCACATTACCTCACCAAACAAATTATTTAATCCAGCGTTAACGTGTTGTTTAGGAATTGTNTTAATNTCATCATAAACAAANTCNTCAACTAAACATGGTAANGATTCTAGTTTACCAGTATATCTAAANAAACCATTTTCTGACATCCAGTATGCAGAACCATCAACCTCTACAGCTGCATTTTTACCTATCAATCCACAGTTTGTACCAACTTGTTGGAAAGAGAAAGTAAAAGGTGCACCTACAAATCGCATAATAAACAATGCAGTGTCGGTCCAAACATAAATTGCATCACGACCTCTAATTGCTCCAACAATCTTGGATCCATCTGCAAGTCTTTGTGTACCAGCAGTATTGGTTGCACTAGGTGAATAAGCATCACTGCCATCAATATTTTCTTGATCAGAAAATCTTATAAACATTTCATCTCTTGTGCCTGACGAGCCTACTGTTGTTTCTGTTCCAAAAAATATTAAGTGTCTGTCTGGTGCTGATACTAAACTAAAAGAAGATGCAGTTGGTGCGTTTGCAAGTATAGTTGCTCTAGTTGATGTTGCACCTGTAGGATCAGAATCCCACGAAAATGTTTCTCCACCAAATATAGTTGCAATNAATTTGTTACCAAAATTATCTAAAGACCATAAACCTGGNGCTGTAACAATATCTCCTGATGCTGCAGCATTCCATGCAAAAAAGTTTGATGCATCNGTTACAGTTGCACCAGAACTATGTGTTGCAGCTGTTGTACCATTTGCTCCTCTAGTTAAACCCGATAAAGTTCCACCACTGTTTCCTGTATATGTAATTAGTTCTGTTCCAATTTGCACCGTTCCTGTAGACGGAAAAGATGTTGAACTTGCCATTGTTAGTGATGTTACACTTGCGTTAATTCCTGATGATAGTGTTGATGTAAACTGACCTTGTGCTTGACCACCCCATGATCCAAGACCCCAACCAGTAGATGCAGTTTCTACTGCAGGTCCTACTGGATAATAATGTCTAACTCTTATGCCACCAGATGTGGACGCACCTGATCCAGATTCATTAGAACTCATAGTTACAGTTAAGGTAGTATCAGATGGTATTGAAGTTACCATAAATTTTGTATCATCAAAATCACCAGATCCAAAATTAGAATTAGTGATAGCAGTAAAGTTATCTAATAAAATAATATCACCTTTACCTATATTGTGTGCTGATGCAAAAGTTATGGTTACAGTTGCAGATCCATTTGTTGTAGAAAATGCATTTGTTAAAGTTGTTGTAGCTTTGATAGGATGTATGTCGTAAAATATACCACCAGAGTATGCATATAAAATACTACTAGTTCCTAGTGCTGCATACTTAATACCTGAAGCATTAACAAAATGATGAATAGCTGTGTTACGACCCGTTAATTCTACAGAACCTAATTGAGCCCAACCACCTATTTTTTCAGGTGTGCCATATCTAAAACGAACATTGTCACCTCCAACCCATTGATTTTCACCGCCGGTATCTGTAACTTGTTTGTTAAATCCAGGTGCAAATTTTACTTTTTGTAACATACAAAATCCTTAATAATAAGGCAGGAGATGGTGTGGTGGATATCTCCCGCCATATTATTATATACAATATTATTTAGGTATTTTAAAGCCCTTATACCAAGCAGGCAACCCTAAAAATGGTCTTTTATCGTATTGATTTTCTTTAGCTATTTTTGAGTTAGCTTTATTGTAATGTAAGAATACTTGTCCACAATCTTTACCTTTAAACTCTTCTCGCCAATGTTCTAATTCACAACCAGAATAAACCAACATATCTCCTGGTTTAAGATCTACTTTAATACCTGCTTGACCAGTTTTACCTGTCGGGTCAAGATAGATTGGCCACGGGTCACCACCAAGATTTAATGTAGTTGATACTTCACAAGAGTATCTATCTTTATGCCTAACTAACACATCACCTTTTTTATATATTCTAGCATAAGAATATGTTTCAGATAATTTTAACCCTGTATGTTTTTCCATAACAGGTTTTACTTCTTGTAATAAAGTTTCCATTGCAATATCACCATAGTGTGAATAAGTATTTGGTATTTGTTTATCATGCCATATACCAAAGTATTCTGTAAACGGTGATATGTATTTTGAATCAAATAAAAGCCTTGCTACATTTCTTTTATTACAAAAATATTTGTAAACAAAATTTGTTAATTCTTTGGATATTGCTTTTTTAATTACTATAAATTTATTTTTTTGGAATGCCGATTTTTTTAATGACATTTTTTCCTTTCAATTGCATTTTAGATTTTATAAAATTATCTATAAAATTTGGTTTTGTTTTTAAAGGACTAGATTCTAGTACAGTTTTAATAATTGCTTTTTTCATATCTTTATTTTGCATTTAATACACTCTTTGGTATGGCTTGACAATTCCAATGTATAAATCTAAACGGTTCATAACCCATATCTACTACATATTGATGTGGCATGTAAGACGGAAAAAATATTAATCTACCTGGTTTTGCCGGGTAATGAACTTGACTGGATGCAAAAGTAACTTTTGTTTTATCTTTTTCTGGTAAAAGATTCATAACATTACCTGGTCTTGGGTCTTCAAACATTGGCATGGATGTTTTTTCACTAGCTTTTAAAAAATAAAAACCAGATATGTGTCCATTCCAATGTGTATGTAGGGCATGATTACCACCACCTTGTTTTGCAAATTCTTGCACCCACATTTCTGATACAAACAATTGATAATTTGTTAAATCAAAACCCATTTCGTTTAATAAATTATGTGATGTAGCACCAACATAGTCTTGTAATTCTTTAAATTTTGGATCACCAACTAATGTTGTTGAATGAAATACATGACCCATATCTCCCTTATCTCCAAATTTTTTATTTCTTTCATCTATTGTTTTTTTAAAATTTTTTTTAGATTGCTTTATATATTTATCAGATTCTTTGTTTAATTTTTCAACAAACTCTGGTGCATCAGCATACCAAATAGGACATGGAAAATATTGTTCTAAATTTAATTGTTTTGGAAATGTTATTTGTTCTTTTTTAATTGTCATAATTTATATTAAAATGTTTAAAATATTCTTTCCACAATAAAGGTATAAAAGGAAAAGAATCATAATTGTTTCCTGTATTATATAATTTATCTTCTTTTAAATTTTTAATAATAAATTGTAAAGTTTCTGTCCAATATTTATTAGTTAAATGTTTTTTAGTTTTTTCTCTAGTTGTTTTCCAAAAAGAAGTTTTAAAATTAGAACTTTCACTGTAGATAAAAGCAATAAAATTTTCACATTTTTTAGATATAATAATGCATTGTTCATTTAATAACTTTTCTGATTTATTGTTATAAATATAATCCCACATTAATCTATTTATTTGATCATACATAACACCAGACAAAGCTTCTAAAGGTTCAAAAAATACAGCTCTATTTCCATTTTTTAAAACCCTATTTTTTAAAAATGTTTTTGCATGATATGCTCTGAATTTAAATTCTTTTAAATTTAACTCGGTGTTAAATATTTTTTTTAAATCTTGTTCAGCTTCTTTTACTGATGTAATTTTATCGTTAAACATGTATCCATAATTTTGTCTTGTTTGTAGTGGTATACCAAACATCCAACCATTTTCTGTAGCAATGTGTTTCGTATGATTCCAATCTCCTGGTTTATTTATAGTGTGAACTAAGGCATGATTTAATGGTAAAACATTTGAGATAACATAATCTTTATAGTCTGTAGGCGTTCCTCTACAATCAATAACATAATCATAAAAATGTACTTCATCATTAACTTTTATGTAGACAAGATTATCTTTAGTTTCCATACTATCAATATGTCCTATAATTTCTTTAAATTTTTTATTTTTTAATCTTGGAAAAATAACTTCTTTTAATTTAAAATTATTAAAATGAATCCCATAATTAGGAGGAGTTATATGTGAATAAAAATTTTTATCATTCCAATTAGTATATTTAACTCCGTACTTTACTGTAGCATCTAATTCGTTTGAATTTTCAAACATAGAAAAACCACTACCTAAAAAAAGATCATTTGGTAAATGAACATTTGTGCTTTCACCTATACCTAAAGTTTTTATATCTTTGTCGTATATACAATTAACTTCCGTTTTAATTCCGTAATTTAACCAATGACATACAGAAACAACTCCCGCAGTACCACATCCTAAAACTGCAATTTTCATTTAAAAGGCCATCCTAAATTCCATATTACTAAACTATGTCTTGAACCTTTTTTTACTGGACATACTCTATGCCATACAAATGAAGGAAACACTACTAAACTTCCTTTTGGTAATATTTCTTTACACTTAATAACATTTCTTTTTTTATCAGGATCTAAATTTCTAAGATCAAATTCTAACTCACCCCCACTATATTCTTTTGGATCTGACAATGTAACTGTTACAGATAATTTTCTTATTTTACCATGTGATGGATCATTAACATTTTCTCTGATATAAGGTTGATCCCAACTATCAGCGTGCCAATCATAAAATTGACCTTTAACATATTTTGTAAATTGACAAGATTCTGACCAATCCCATTGAAAATTCCAACCTGCGTTTTCATTTGCTTTATTAATATATGGCTGTATTTCTCTATATATCCATCTATCATTCATCCAAACAATGTCAGAATTTCTTTTATTTTTTAAATCTTTTACTTGATTTTGATTTAATGGTTTGTTTCCATAACCACCTGTAACTGCCATTTGATCTTGCATTTGTTTTCCATAACGAACAATATCATTACAGATACGTTCTGGAATTGCTGATTGAAAATACCAATAATAATTTGTTAATTGCATATTCTTTCTTTTACCACCATAAAAATAATATATATATTATATGGTAATTGTCAATGTTACGTTGGCCACGTTCCTTGTTGCAATATTCTCATGTGGCTTTTTAAATTCCATACACCACTAGCTTTGTTTTTTTCATTAACAAGAACAATTCCTGGTCCACCATTTCCTCCTGGTCTTCCATCAACTTGACTATTATCTGCTCCAGCAGTATCGGGTGTGCCAGCAGCAAAACCAATTTTACCACCTCCACCTCCACCGCCACCAGTATTATTACTTCCATTTGAACCATATGCTAAAGCTGCTAAAGGTGCTGGAACACAAGGATATCCTCCAGAACTAACGGCTCCATCACCGCCTCCACCGGCTCCACCAGCAGGACGAGTGCTTGGCATAGAAGGTGCTATTCCAGGTGAATATTGTCCACCGCCGCCACCGCCAGCTACATAATTACCATCTCCAAAAGGAACAGAAGCTGGAAATTTTGTTGCTAATGGTCCAAAACCTGTTCCACCAGCATTGTTTTCACAGCCAAAAGGGCCTGCAGCAGCTGCACCGCCGCCACCACCACCTGTTCTACAGGAACATGGAGTTCCTGATACAGGTCCACCATTTCCTGTTCCACCATCATTTCCTTTTGCTGAATTTTGTGAATTTGCAAAACCTGGAACAGCTGATTGAGTTGCAGAACCACCAGGTTTAGCATTAGCTCCACCGCCACCCATTCCGCCACCTCCTGATCCACCATCAGAACCAGTTAAAAAACCACTTGGGGTAGCACCGCCACCGCCGCCACCACCAATAGCTGTAAAACATCCCCATACTGAATTAGATCCATTTGAACCATTACCACCACAACCTGGAGGTGCGCCAACTCCACCAGCTCCTCCACCACCAACAGTTACAGATTTATTTCCTTGAGGAGGTGTATAAGGATAACATTCAAGAAGTAACATTCCACCAGCACCGCCACCGCCAGCACCACCATTTTTAGGTGCTCCTTTTGAGGCACCGCCACCGCCGCCACCTGCTACAATAACAATGTCTATAAATTTAGTTCCTGATGAGGGTCCACATGGGGACCATGTTCCAGGAGATGTAAATTTAGATTCATGATTGCCACCAAAAGTGGTTAAATTTATTCTTCCAATTATTCCACCGTTTGTTCTAGACATTTAAATATCCTATTCAGACACCCAAGCTGATCCGTTCCAATTATATTTGGTAGGTGTTTCTGCTGTGTCGTTTGATTTAAACGCTTCCCAACCTGTATTGTTGTCAGCGTTATATTTTGTTTCGTTCCAACTAATTAAATAAAACCATACAACTGGATCTTCGCCATCGTCAAGCACTGATGGATAAGTTATTGGTGCTCTCCAATCGTCATTACCATCTAGTGACCAGGATGCATAAGGTTGAGGTACTAAAAATTTATTTTTGGATGCATCATATCTATATCCGATACCTGCGTATTGTTTTCTAAAATTGTGATTATAAGAAGTTTGTTTCCATGTGCCACCACCAAAAAAATTAACACACCATGTTTCACCATCAACATGTTCGTCTGATGGNACGTTATCATTTGATACAACTACTACTCTTTTTACAATTAAATGTGTATCAGATGTAAAACCAGTTGGGTCAGTTTTTGATTCTAACTCTGCAAAATGTGCCATTTGTTTCTCCTTATATTTTTATATAAAACTATAAACCATTTGTCCACGTATCATTTTTTACGTTTTCATAAACTTCATTTAATGTCCAAAATCCAGGTGCTGTTCTTACATTAATAGAGACAGCATTTTGTTTAATTAAAACAAGTCCACTACCACCACTCCCAGAAGTAAAACCTGGATAATCACTAATTTGACCATAGCCTCCGCCACCACTTCCAGTATTAACTGCACCATTACCACCAGAAACATAAGATGTATGAGGTGAGCTACCTGATTGACCTGCACCAGCTCCACCACCACCAGAACCACCAGCTCCTGGAGATGAAGTAAAACCACTGCCTGGTGTATTAACATTTGATCCACCACCTCCACCAGCAAATATATGATCGTCACCTGGGTGACTTGGATAGTATGGTTGAGGTGCACTACCAAAAACTGGAGATACATTATAGCCTGCCCCACCATCTCCTGCTTCTGTAGATTTATTTGGAAAACCGCTTTGAGCATCTTGCCCTGCTCCACCAGCTCCTCCGCCACCACCACCTGACCAGTTGTGTGTCCATCCAGCTCCACCAGCATTTCCATGACCAGAACTACCTGATACACCTGGTTGACTAGGTTGTGTAGCAGATCCTCCAGGGTTTCTTCCTGTTGGACTACTTGGGCCTGAACCACCAATTTCAACTCCTCCACCACCAGAACCACCAGGATTACCTGTTATTGGAAAACTACCTCCTGTGCCTGGCACTGAACCGCCACCTTTAGCTGTAAGTAAAGATCCTACAGTTGTATCGGTTCCATCATTACCATTTGGAACTGCAGTACCAGAAGCAGCTCCTCCGGCACCAATTGTAATTGTAATTTCAGAGGTAGGTAAAGGATAAGAAGTAGGGGTTAAAATTAATCCTCCTGCACCTCCACCGCCAGTACCTGATGCACAACCTGCAGCACCAGCACCGCCTCCAGCTATAACTAAAACAGCAGCAGGTCTAGATGTAGTTGTTGATTGTGATCCGCATGTAACTTGAAAAGTTCCACTGTCAGTAAATGCAGTGGTTGTAGCTGATACACATGAAGATGTGCATGTAACTTCTCTTATTGGTCCTATAATTCCGCCATTTGCCATAGCCTATAAAACCTCCTACGCGTCGTCTAGCAATTCATATGATATGAAATAACTTAAATCATTTGCAGCTGAAGCTGTAAAATATAATAAGTCTGTTTCATCTAAATAGATTGGGTTTTCTAAAAAACTTAATGTTGCATCTGCTGGCACAGATATTGTTTTTGCAAGATCAACATAGTTAGATCCATTATCTATACTAACTTCGATTGTAATATCAGCGGCGTTTGAACCGTCAACATTTGCTACAAGAATTGTATTTATTTTTGCAACTTTATCTGCTGGTACATCAAGAGCTTCTGTTCTAGATGTGCCTGTTAATTTAGCTGCCGCATTTTGTGCGTTGATTGTTGCTACATTTACTATATTTGGTGTTGCCATATTATTCTCCTTTTATCCGAATACGATTGCCATTGCAATAGCTTTTCCTACTGTTGCAGCGCTAGAATTTGCGTCTACATATGTTATTAATCTTGAAGCAGCGACTTTTCTGTTTGTACCACCTGCCCCATTATCTACTATAAATAAGTCAGCATCTACAATAGCCTCTCCTATATCTGTACCACCATCAATATCTAAATTAGCTATAGAAAAAGCACCAGCTGCAGCGCCAACAAGAGTTTTAAAATCAGATGCAGGAACACTTTTCATAGTTCCACCATCATTAACTACAACACCATCAGAATCAGCTATGGTTATAGAACTACCAACTGAAGTGCCACCGTCTAATAAATTTAATTCTGCCGCTGTTGATGTTACATTTGTTCCACCTATATCTAATGTTGTTACTGAAATTTCTCCTGCAACTGTAGCCACTCCATCAGCAAGTGTAATTAAATCTGTATCATCAGTATGACCTATTGTTGTTCCATTAATTAAAACGTCATCTATATCTAATGAACCACCACTAATTAATCCTGTTGTTGTAATTGTAGAAGACCCTGTATCAATTGTTCCAAACCCTGAAGTAATTGACCCCGAGTCTAACGCACCCACTGTTGTTGCAGCGGTAGTGACAAGGTTAGGCATAGCAGTAATTTCATCGTCAAAGTATGCAGCCAAATCTGTAACTGCAACTTGTTTCATTGTACCAGCATCGTTTAGTACAACTCTGTCTGCATCTGCAACTGTTGTAGATGTAGCTGATGTATCGCCGTCTAGTATGTTTAATTCTGTTGCTGTTGATGTAACTCCATCAAGTATATTTAATTCTGCTGCAGTTGAAGTTACATTAGTTCCACCAATATCTAATGTAGTCATAGATACTTCACCAGCAACTGTTAATACGCCACTTGCAACTGTTAACAGATCTGTGTCTGAAGTATGACCTATGGTTGTGCCATTAATAATTACATTATCAACTGTTAAAGTTGTTAGAGTTCCTAATGATGTAATGTTAGATTGCGCTGCAGTTGTTACTGTTGCTGCAGTTCCAGAAACGTTTCCTGTTACGTCGCCTGTAAGTGGTCCTGCAAAAGCATCAGCCGTAACTGTGCCATCAAAATAAGCATCTTTAAATTCTAGACTAGATGTACCTAAATCAACATCATTGTCTGTTACGGGAGCTAAAGCACCGTCCACTAATTTAATTTGATCTGCACCCGCTGCTCTAAATAAAATATTATTATCTGTTGCAAAATCTATATCATTATCTGCATCTCTTCCAACAACTAAACTTGTGTTTAAAATAGATGTTACAGATGTTACTGCGCCACCAACTAAAACAGCTGTGCCACCAACAGTAATAGCATCTGCTTCTAAAGTTCCATCAAAAAATCCATCTTTAAATTGTGCTGATGAACTACCTAAATCTATGTTATCATCAGTGCTAGGTAGTATAGCACCATCTGTAATTTTTAATTGAGCTTCTCCCGCTGCAGTAAATAATATTTCATCATCTGTATTTGCACCTATGTGTGTATCTGCGTCAGCATCTAATATGATTGCACCAGCTGTGCCGTTAACATCAACTTTATTATCTTTAATTAAAACACTATCAATAGTTACACCAGATCCAGAGGTAGTTTCTGCAATAGTATTTGTTGCAATCGTGCTTCCAGACAAAGCTGTAAATGTATTTGCCGTAAATTGAAAATCGTCTGCTCCAGCAATCGCAATGTCTATTTGATCGTCTGTGTCTGCAGTAATATTTGTATCTTGATCAGCATCTAAAATTAATGTTTCACCATTTAAATCATAACTTCCAACATTACCTGTTGCAGTGTCTACAATATTTGTTCCATCAGAAAATAATAGTCTTGTTCCTTTATCAGATGCACCAAAAGTTATACCAGTTCCTGATGCAGT
>FUFK010067785.1_pt1 | contig 11250 bp, 10 predicted proteins | sample 1021851 | NCBI WGS metagenome assembly FUFK01 (sample SAMEA51879418, study PRJEB19060) | metagenome
CTTAGTTTTAGAGTTGTTTCAGCAACAGAAGTTAATGGTTCAACATTGTCAGTTTTTAATTCGTTAAGTTTTTCAATAAAATCGAAAATTGAATTTAAATCTCCTGCAAGTTTCTCTGCTTTTTTCTCATCTACAGAAATTCTTGATAGTTTAGATATGTGCTTTATTGTTTTAAGATCGATGCTCATATGGTATTTAAATATGTCGCAAACTATCACTTAAGTTTAAAATATACAATATGATCACTATTGAAGAATTCAAAAAAAAACAGTCTGAAACCTCTAGATTGATTGGTTTAGATCTTGGTTCAAAAAGAATCGGTGTATCAATTTGTGATGAAAAACAGTCAATAGCCACACCTTTTAAAACGATCAATAAAACCAATAATGATGATCTAATCAACGAATTAAAAAAAATAATAGAGGAAAACAATATTAAAGGAATTATCATTGGATATCCAATTAACATGGATGGTTCATTAGGTCCTTCTGCTCAATCAGTAAGTGATGTATCTAAAAATATAGACAAAAATGTTGATGTAGATGTTTGCTTATGGGATGAAAGACTTTCAACTGTTGGGGCATTTAATCTATCCAGTCAGCTTGATGTTAATGTTTCTAAGCGTGAAAAAAACATAGATCAAAATGCAGCTGCATTTATTCTTCAAGGAGCTATAGATTATTTAAATAATTAATCCTTGCCATTTAGGGGCTTTATAGCTATAGAGTTAATTTTAATGGCAATTAAAACCAATAAAGCTATTAAAATCTCACAAAAACATCTGTTAGGTATCCAAGATTTATCAGTTAATGATATTAATTATATCCTGGATGAGTCAGAAGCTTTCATAAAATTAAACCAGAGTAAAAATAAAAAAATTGATGTGTTAAGAGGCAAAACACAAATAAACTTATTCTTTGAGCCATCAACTAGAACACAAAGCTCATTTGAACTTGCTGGAAAAAGACTTGGTGCAGACGTCATGTCAATGAATATGGGTAACTCAGCTATTAAAAAAGGTGAAACTTTNATTGATACGGCCATGACCTTAAATGCAATGCATCCTGATATAATTGTGATCAGACATCAAGACTCCGGTGCTTGTAATNTGTTATCTCAAAAAGTTAATTGTGTCGTTCTAAACGCTGGTGATGGTAGACGTGAGCATCCTACTCAAGCGTTATTAGATGCATTAACAATTAGAAATCGAAAAAAAAAAATTCANGGATTAAAAATAGCTATATGTGGAGACATACTTCATTCGAGAGTNGCTAGATCAAATATTTATCTTCTTACAATGTTAGGAGCAGAAGTTAATATAGTTGCACCATCCAATCTTATGCCAAAAGAAATTGAAAAGTTTGGTGTTAACACTTTTACTGATATGAAAAAGGGTCTCAAAGATTGTGATATTGTAATGATGCTTAGATTACAAAATGAAAGNATGACCAGTTCATATCTTTCATCGAATAGAGAATACTATGAATATTATGGGTTAACGCCAGATAAACTTGATCATGCAAAGTCAGATGCTTTAATTATGCATCCTGGTCCAATGAATAGAGGAATTGAAATTGATACAAGATTAGCTGATGACATAAACAAGAGTGTAATTAAAGAACAAGTTGAATTAGGTGTTGCTGTAAGAATGGCATGTTTAAAAATATTTTGTGAATAAATGAAAAAACAATACTTTATAAATGCAAACATTATAGATCCTCATAATTCCATAAACGAAAATGGTGGATTAATAATTGGAGAAGACGGAAAGATAGAAGCAATAGGAAAAAAGGTAAATACAAACAATTTACCAACTAGAGAAAAACNTACTGACTTAAAAGGTAAATATATATTTCCTGGTATAGTGGATATGAGAGTTTTTGTAGGCGAGCCAGGATATGAATATAAAGAAAATTTTAGGACTTTAAGTAATGCAGCATTATCTGGAGGAGTAACTTCCGTCGTAACCATGCCTAATACAGATCCAATTATAGATAATGTATCAATTGTAGATTTTTTAAAAAGAAGAGGACGTGATAAGTCTAAAATAAATATCTTTCCTTGCGCTTCATTAACTCAAAACACTGACGGCACCAATATGACTGAATTTGGGTTACTAGCTAAAAAAGGAATTATTGCTTTTACTGACGGAGTAAAAACAATTCAAAATACTAGACTTATGTCTAGAATTATGAATTCAGCTAAAGATTTGGGATGTCTTATAATGCAACATGCTGAAGATTACGATTTAGCTAAAAATGGAATGATTAATTCTGGTATTATTGCAACAAAACTAGGCTTATCAAGCATACCAGATATTGCTGAAAGAATTATAATTGAAAGAGATCTTACTCTCTTAGAAAAAACCAAATGTCGATATCATATATCTCAACTATCAGCAGGAAAATCTGTAGATATAATTAAAGAACGTAAACAAAACGTTAAATTTACTTGCGGTGTATCAATAAACAATCTTTCATTAAATGAAAATGATATTGGAGATTTTAGAACATTTTTAAAATTATCACCTCCACTGAGAAGAGAAGAAGATCGAGAAGCTTTAGTTCAAGGATTAAAAGATAAAACTATTGATGTAATTGTTTCTGACCATAAACCTGAAGATGAAGAATCTAAAAGATTAACTTTTGCACAAGCTGCAACTGGTGCATCTGGTATTGAAACATTGTTATCCTTAAGTTTAGAATTATTTCATAATGGATCTGTAAAACTTGAAACTATAATTCAAGCTTTAACCTCTAACCCAGCAAAAATATTAAATATAAATAAAGGAAACCTGTCTATTGGTAATGATGCAGATTTTTGTATAGTAGATATCAATAAACCATGGATTGTAAAAAAAGAAAATTTAATCTCTAAATCTAAAAATACTTCAATTGAAGATAAGAAACTTCAAGGAAAAGTAACCAATACATTTGTAAAAGGTATAGAATTATTTAAAATATAAAAATGGAACTTTTTATAATAGGTATAATCTCATACCTAATGGGATCNATTCCTTTTGGATTANTTTTAACTANAATATTTTTAAAAAAAGATATTAGNGANATAGGNTCTGGTAATATTGGNGCAACAAATGNTNTAAGAACTGGNAANAAGNTAATNGGTTATTCAACACTAATACTTGATGTGTTAAAGGCAGTAATACCTGTTTTATACGTAAAAATTAATTTCCCTGATGCAGTATATATATCAGCTTTATGTGCTTTTATAGGTCATGTGTTTCCAGTATGGTTAAAATTTAAAGGTGGCAAAGGTGTAGCCACATATGTTGGGATACTTTTTTCTTTAAATATTATTTTTGGTTTAGTATTTGGTATTTGTTGGTTAATAATTTTTTTTATTTCTAAATATTCATCTTTAGCTTCCTTGATAGGATCACTTTCTATACCTGTTTATATTTTAATTTTAGAGGGTTTAGAAAATGTATTTTTTTACGTAATAATGTTTATTTTAATATTTTTTACCCACAGAGAAAATATTAAACGCTTGAAAAATAAAGAAGAAACTAAGACAAAAATTTATTAATTTGACTATCAAACTCTTTTGAGTAGTTTGTTATTTTATGAATCTAGTCATAGTTGAAAGCCCTGCTAAAGCGAAAACAATTAATAAATATTTAGGTGATAACTATACCGTTTTAGCTAGCTATGGTCATATTAGAGATCTTCCTTCAAAAAATGGATCAGTTGATCCTGATCAAAATTTTAAAATGGAATGGGAAGTTGATAGCTTTTCAAAAAAATATTTAAAAGAAATTACTGATGCTGCGAAAGATTCTTCAAAAATAATTCTTGCTACNGACCCAGATCGTGANGGTGAAGCAATAGCATGGCATGTAAAAGAATATTTAGATGAAAAAAAACTTTTAAAGGATAAAGAAATTGAACGTGTGGTATTTAATGAAATAACAAAAAAAGCCGTCACACATGGTATTGAAAATCCAAGACAGATAGAGCCCTTATTNGTNGATGCATACATGGCNAGAAGAGCANTAGATTATTTGGTGGGATTTAATATATCACCNATACTTTGGACTAAANTACCTGGTTCAAAATCNGCAGGNAGAGTTCAATCTGTTGCACTNAAATTGATNACTGAAAGAGANCATGAAATTGAATTATTCAANCCTGAAGANTTTTGGACTTTAAGTATTAATTTTCAGGATAAAAACAAAAGCAANATTACAGCAAGTATTTCTCAACTTGATGGAGAAAAAATTGAAAAATTTTCATTTAAAAATAAAGAAGAAATTGAAAAGGCAATTGAGAATATTAAGAACAAAAAATTTAATATAACTGATATTTCATCAAAAGTTGTTAGCAGAAATCCCTCTGGACCCTTTACTACTTCAACACTCCAGCAAGTTGCTTCTAGTAGATTAGGNTTTGGTGCATCAAGAACAATGCAAATAGCACAAAAACTTTATCAAGGAATAGAAATTGAGGGAGATACAGTTGGNTTAATTACTTATATGAGAACGGATGGAACTAATNTATCAGCTGATGCTGTNNCTGATTTTAGAAATTTTATTAAAANAGAATATGGTAANGAATACTTGCCAGAAAATCCAAATAATTACTCAGGAAAAAAAGCNAAAAANGCTCAGGAAGCTCATGAAGCAATAAGACCAACTGATATTAATAGAAANCCAGATTCTGTTAAAAAGTATTTAAGTTCTGACCAGCAAAAATTATATTCTTTAATTTGGTCTAGAGCTNTATCGTCTCAAATGGAAACAGCAAAATTTGATAGAAATACAATAACGATTGANTCTGAAGANNGTAAAACTATATGTAAATCAAGCGGATCNGTTTTGAAATTTGATGGATTTTTAAAAGTTTATTCAAATCAAAACAAAGATGATGATGAGCAAATTTTACCTGAGATGTCAAAAGGACCAATTAATATAGAAGCTCTTATTGATGAACAACATTTTACCCAACCTCCCCCACGTTACTCTGAGGCGAGTTTGGTTAAAAAATTAGAAGAGTTAGGAATTGGAAGGCCTTCAACTTATGCAAGTATAATTTCAACAATAGCAAATAGAGGTTATGCAGAAATAGTTAATAAAAGATTTTTCCCAACTGANAGAGGTAAATTAATTTCTGCGTTTTTAGAAAAANTATTTTCAAAGTATGTNGATTATAACTTTACAGCTGGACTAGAGGATCAGCTAGATGAAATAACTTCTGGAAAAGAAAGTTGGTTAAAAGTCTTAGAAATGTTTTGGAAAGATTTTAATAGNAATGTTTCAGAGGTAAAAGAAAAAAGAACTAGAGAAGTTTTAGATCTTTTAAATGAAAGTTTGGGAGCATTGATATTTGACACTGATAAAGAAGGAAAGATAGTTAGAAAATGTCAGTTATGTGACACAGGTTCCCTTAGTTTAAAAAATAGTTTTAGAGGAGGTGCGTTTATTGGATGTTCAAACTATCCAGAATGTAAATTTACAAGACCACTATCAAAAGCTAAAGCGGCTGCTCAATCACAACTTGCTGAACCAAAATTTCTTGGAAAACACGAAAATGGAAATGATATTTTTCTAAAAAATGGAAGATTTGGTCCTTATCTTCAGTATGAGAAAGTTCTTGAGGANAATATTGANGAAGAAAAACCTAAAAAAAGAAAAAAAACCANGAAAAANAAANCTGAGGTAAATGAACTATTGAAAAATGTNTCTATACCAAAAGGAATTGAATTAGAAAGTATTGANNTAGANAAAGCAAAATTTNTATGTTCGNTNCCTAAATCATTAGGCATTAATCCAGAAAATCAAAAAGAAATNACNTTNAANACNGGTAGATTTGGACCATATTTAAAATGTGAAAATAAATCAGCTAGAATAGAAAATGTCGAAGAAATTTTTTCTATAGGATTAAATAGAGCTATTACACTCATAGCTGAAGCAAAACCTGGAAGGATGTCTTCTTCAATTATAAAAGATTTAGGGGAGCATCCTGAGGATAAAAAGCCAGTCCGAATCATGAAAGGTCAATATGGACCATACATTAAATACAAATCTCTAAATGCAACAATCCCAGAGGAAAAAGACCCAGTAGAGCTAACAATGGAAGAGGCTCTTATACTAATTGAGAAAAGAAGAGAATACGATAAAAATAAAAAATCNAAAAANAANAAAAAATGAAANTAATTAAAATCATAATTTCAGTTTTATTCATTTCTTTATTTAGCTATACATTTTCATCTGCAGAGGATTGTTTAAAATATGACAAATTAAGTAAAGATTATGCAAAATGCACATCTGATAAATTAAAGAAAGAAACCTCNCAAAAAGCAGAAGAAATAAAATCTAAAACAGCAAAAAAGATAGAAGAAGGTAAAAAAAAATTAAAGAATTTTAATTTAAAAGATAAACTGAAAAAATTTAAAAATAGTAAAACACATAAAGATTTTACTAAAAAATAAAATGGATATTGAAAATAAAATTAAAGAATTGAAAATAAAACTGCCAGAAGCAAAACCACCTGTTGGTTCTTATGTTGCTACAAAAATTGTTGGCAATTTGCTTTATATTTCAGGTCAGATATCTATTTCGGAAAATGGTGAATTAATAAAGGGAAAAGTTGGAAAAGATTTATCTGTTAATGAGGGATATAAAGCAGCTGAAAGATGTGGTTTAAGTATCATATCACAAGCAAAAGTAGCATGTCATGGGGATCTTTCTAAAATTAAATCTTGTATAAAGTTAACAGGTTTTATTAATTCAACAGATAACTTTACAGACCAACCAAAAGTTATTAATGGTGCTTCAGATTTAATTGCTTCTGTTTTTGGTGAAGTAGGAATGCATACAAGAGCAGCAGTAAGCACAAATAGCTTACCTCTTGGTGTGTCTGTTGAAGTTGATGCAATTTTTGAGTTAAATTAAATTATCTTCCAACACCGAAATATTTAAAACCTTGTTTTTTAATTTTATCTGGTGAATAAATATTTCTCATATCATAAATAATAAGTTTTTTATTTTTTGAAAATTGTTTGAAATTAATTGATTTAAAATCATTCCATTCCGTATGTATAATTACAATATCTGATCCTTTAATAGATTCTATTATTGAATTAGAAAATTCAACATTTTTTAATTTTTTAAATTCTTTCTTTGATCCTGTGGGATCATAATATTTAATTTTTGCACCTTTTTTGGATAAAAAAGGAATTAATTTTAAGCTGGACGAATCTCTCATATCATCGGTATTTGCTTTAAAAGTTACACCTAAAAAAGATACAACTTTGCTTTTAATTTTATTTTTCAAAATTAAATTTATTCTTTTACATAATAAATTAGATCTTAAATGATTAGATCTAATAACACTTTTAACGACTGATAAATTAGTTTTGAATTTATCAGCAGTAGAAACTAAAGCTTTGGTATCTTTTGGAAAACATGATCCACCGTATGCAGGTCCAGGTCTTAAAAATCTACTACCAATTCTTTTATCAAGTCCAATTCCTATTGAAATATCCTCAATGTCTATACCGGTTTTTTCACATAAATTTGATATTTCATTTATAAAGGTAATCTTTGTTGCTAAAAAAGCATTCGAAGCATATTTAATTAATTCTGCTGCTCTTCTTTTTGTAGAAACAAATTTTGCTCCTTTTGATATTAATGGTGAATATAAATTTTTTAATATTCTCTGCGATTTAATATCATTTGATCCAACTACCACTCTATCTGGATAGATAAAATCTCTAATAGCCTCACCTTCTCTTAAAAATTCGGGATTAGATGCTACTGAAAAAAATTTTTTATTTACTTTTTTGGATATAATTTTTTCAATATCATCACCTGTTGTCACGGGCACAGTAGATTTATTGATTATAATTTTAAATTTTTTAATAGATTTTGATATTTCTTTTGCAGCAGTATATACTTGGCTTAAATCAGCACTATTACTATTTTTTTTGGTTGGTGTTCCTACACATATAAAAATAATATCTGATTTTTTCACCGACTCTTTTAGGTTTGTTGAAAAATTCAGTCTTTTATTTTTATAATTTTTTAAAACTAACTCTTCTAAACCAGGTTCGTAAATAGGAACAATACCTTTTTTTAAATTGTTAATTTTTTTTAAATCTTTATCAACACATATGACGTCATTACCTAAATCAGAAAAACAAACGCCACTAACTAAACCAACATAACCTGTGCCAATCATACATAATTTCATATTTTTCCTATTTCTTTTGAGGAGTTGATATAGCCACTCATTGTTCCACAATCAAGATACTTACCTTCAAAATTATGAGCTATGAATTTTTCTTTATCATTAATTAATAGCTGTATTGCATCAGTGATATGTATCTCTTTACCTTTACCAGGTTTAAGAGATTTTATTTTTTTAAAAATTGTACGCGGTAATATATATCTTCCAATAACAGCATTGTTAGATGGTGCTTTTTTTACTGATGGTTTTTCAACTACACCATCTATAACATAATTTCTTTTATTTAATTTTTTATTAATTTTATATACTCCCCATCTTGAGACATTATTTTTTTTTACTTTCATAGATGCCATAACTGAAGCTTGATATTTTTTATGAACCTTGATCATTGACTTAGAACAATTTTTTNTAATTATTAAATCATCTGGTAACAACATTAAAAAATATTTATTTTTAATATATTTTTGTGTNTTAAGGACAGCATCACCTGTNCCCTTTGGAATATTTTGAAAAACAAACTTAATTTTATTCTTATATTTAAGTATNTTTTTATATTCATTAATTATTCTAGNATCNTTTTTTTTTTTAATAATATTTTTATAAAACTGATCACTATAAAAATATTTTTTAATCATTAATTTTTTAGTAGAGATAATAAACACGATCTCTTTAATACCTGCATCAATACATTCATCTATAATATATTCAATTCCAGGTCTTCCATTAATGGGTAAAAGCTCTTTAGCAAAAACACTTGTTAAAGGTAGTAACCGAGTTCCAAGTCCAGCTAAAGGAATAATTGCTTGTTTAATCATTTAAATGTTTTACTTATTAAATATTTTTATACAAATGAAAATTTTATTAAACAATACGACATTATTTGAATCATTAAGGCCATTTAATGACCTGGGTTTTGTTCCTACTATGGGTGGAATACATAAAGGTCATTTATCACTAATAAATAAATCAAATAAACTTTGTAAAAAAACAATTGTAAGTATTTTTGTTAATCCAAAACAATTTAATAATAAAAAAGATTTAAAATCCTATCCACGAAATATCAAGAAAGATTTAAAAATTCTTAAAAAAAGCAAAAAAGTTGATTTTGTTTATCTTCCTAAATTTAAAGACATATACAAAGATAAAAAAAAATCAAAAATTACATTGCTAAAAAAAGATAAAATTTTGTGTGCTAAATTTAGAAAAGGTCATTTTGAAGGTGTTTTAGATGTAATGAATAAACTAACTAAAATTGTAAAACCNAAGAAGATATTTATGGGAGAAAAAGATTTTCAACAACTATATTTGGTAAAAAAAGAATTGGAAAAAAAATATAAAACTAAGGTTATTCCTTGCAAAACAATTCGAGATAAGGATAATGTAGCTCTCTCATCAAGAAATCTTCTTTTAAATAAATCTAATTTAACCATCGCAGCAAAGATTTATGAAACACTAGTAGATATTAAAAAAAATANTAAAAATANGAAAAATATTCCAAGCTTTTTAAATCTTAAAAAAAAAGAATTAAAAAATAATTATAAAATTAAAATTGATTATTTAGAGCTAAGAAANATAAAAAANNTAAAANTTTCAANTACAAAAAANAATTCAAGATTNTTTATTGCTTATTATTTAAAAAANGTCAGATTAATTGATAACCTNTAATTTTATAAAAAATATGCTCCTACACCTAAAAAAGAAACAAAACCTATTACATCTGTAATTGTTGTCACAAAAACACTTGAAGCAATTGCTGGGTCGATATTCATTTTTTTTAAAGTAAAAGGAACTAGTATGCCAAATAATCCAGCNATTATCATTGTTAGTACCATTGATATTGCTATTATNAGTGAAAGNATGCTGTCTTGAAACCATATCTGTACAATTAAAGCACTTATTGCTGCAAATATAATNCCATTTAAAATACCAATAGAAAATTCTTTAAATACATTAGATGAGAAATTATTTTGAGTTAAATCATTTGTAGCTATAGTTCTTACTGTAACTGCAAGTGTTTGCATTCCAGCATTTCCTCCCATTGAAGCTACAATAGGCATTAAAAAAGCTAATACTACCATTTGTTCAATGGTTGCTCCAAATAAACTAATACACCATGTTGCTAGAAAGGCAGTAAATAAATTNAGTAAAAGCCAATTGAATCTTCTCTTTGTTTTTTTTACAACTCCATCAGTAATTTCTTCATCTCCTACCCCTGCTAATCTTAAAGCATCTTCCTCAGCTTCCTCTTTCAAGACTGTTAAAACNTCATCGTTCATAATCATACCAACTAATTTATTGTTTTTGTCTACAACAGCNGCTGAATTCAAATTNTAATTTTCAAATAAGTTAGCAACTTCCTCTTTATCCATTTCAACAGGAATTAATAATTGAGATTCTGACATAATTGTTGCCATTTTAGTATCTCGAGGTGTTGTTAAAACTCTAGAGGAAGGAACAGTTCCTATTGGTTTGAAATCTTCATTAACAATAAAAATTTCTAAAAACTCTTCTGGTAAATCTTTGTTTTCTCTTAAATAGTCAATTGTTTGACCTACAGACCAATTACTTGGTATAGCTGTAAATTCACGCTGCATAAGTCTAGCAGCAGTATCCTCTGGATAGCTTAAGCTTTCTAGTAGAGCAAATCTATCTTTAGGAGGTAAAGAGCTAAGGATTGCATTTTTATCCTCTTCAGGAACATTTTCCAATATAGATATAGCATCGTCTGACTCTAAACCTTTTAGAATACTTACTATAGATTCTGAAGATAAATAGGTAATAATTTCTGATTGAATAGACTCATTNAATTCAACAAAAACCTCTGGATCAATATTGAAATTATTTAATTTAATTAAACTTTCTCTATCCCCTTCGCTAAGGTGCTCAATAATATCTGCAGCATCAGCAGGGTGCATTTCATTAAATGAATTAGTAATAAATTGGGCGTCATTGTTAGCTATTTTACTAGTAACAACTCTTATATATTCTTTATTAAATTCAAAATTTACTTTTTTATCTTTAGTTTTTTTAGTTAAAGACATAA
>FUFK010075500.1_pt1 | contig 11249 bp, 12 predicted proteins | sample 1021851 | NCBI WGS metagenome assembly FUFK01 (sample SAMEA51879418, study PRJEB19060) | metagenome
TATGGATATGCCCTCTGAAAAACTTATTGCAGCAGCTTTGCTAGCACTGTAGGGAGCATCCCCTATTTGGTAAAGTAACCCAGCGGCCGAAGCTGTATTCACAAGATAACCATATTTACGTTTCAACATACCCGGCAATAGTCTTCTTGCAGCAAAGACATGTTGCATTACGTGCAACCGCCAGCTTAATTCCCAGTTTGTATTTGAGGCAGATGCAACGTGGCTTGGGTCAACAAAAATCATTCCGGCGTTTGAAATGAAACAATCAACTTGGCCAAATTTTTCTTCAGCAAAAGTTATAAAATTGTTGATTTCCTGTTCAATTGTCACATCACAAACATAACCAAAAATTCCGATACGGTCAGCTATATCTGGGGTTTGTCTATCTTTATCTGCGATGATGACATTTGCACCTATGGAGGAAAACTTTTTTGATAAAGAAAGACCAATACCTTGGGCACCCCCAGTAATCAAAATAGTTTGATCCTTGAAGTTCATTATATCACAAATTGAGCTAGCGTTTCATCATTTGTAATGTCTGAATAAGTTATACCTGCTTCAGATAGTTTTTTAAAAAAATCATCAAAATGATTGGGGTCTTTGGTTTCAATGCCAATTAGTATTGATCCGAAATTTCGGGCNGATTTTTTCAGATACTCAAATCTTGTGATGTCATCATCGGGGCCTAAAAAGTTCAAAAATTCTTTTAGAGCGCCCGGTCTTTGTGGCATTCTTAGAATTAAATATTTTTTAACACCCTTAAAACGCTGTGATCGCTCTTTGACCTCTGGTAATCGCTCAAAATCAAAATTCCCACCTGTCGTAATACAGACAACAGATCTGCCGCTTATTGATTGTCCTAAATCTTGTAATGCGTCTATTGAAAGAGCGCCGGCTGGTTCAAGAACAATTCCCTCTACATTTAGCATTTCTAACATTGTTATACATACTCTATCTTCTGGGGCCCTCAACACATTGGCTAAGCCAATCGATTTAAGAGTTTCGAAAGGCTTATTTCCAATTTGCCCAACAGCAGCACCATCCGCAAAGGTGTCAACTTTATCCAGAGGTACTGGTCTCCCAGCAATTAATGCAGCCCAAAGTGATGCTCCACCAAGAGGTTCAATTAATGAATATTGGGAATTATTTTCAAAATATTTAAGAACACCAGCTGAAAGCCCTCCACCACCAACAGGCATAACAATATGATCAGGACAAAAACCTAGCTGNGCCTCTATTTCAACNGCAACTGAAGCTTGTCCCTCAATAACATCGANATCATCAAATGGTGATAAAAAATGCCCATCGTTTTTTTTGCAATAATCTTGTGCTGCCTTTAAACAATCATCAAAATAATCTCCGACTAACTCAATTTGGATTGAGTCACCCCCAAAAATCTCTGTCTTCTGAATTTTTTGCTTTGGAGTAGTTACCGGCATAAAAATAGTACCCTTTACGCCAAAATGCTTGCACATATAGGCAACACCCTGCGCATGGTTTCCAGCACTAGCTGCAACAAAAAGTTTGTTTTTTTGTTGCTTCCGCATCGAATTGAATGCACCTCGTAATTTATAAGAACGTACGGGGCTTAAATCTTCACGTTTTAGCCAGATATCAGCACCATAAATTGCAGAGAGGTGCTCATTTTTTTGAAGAGGAGTCCGCTCAAAGACCCCACGCATCGATTTTTCGGCGTCTCTTGCCGCTTCTTTGAAGTGTTCCATATCACAGCTTTGCATCAAGTTTCATTATCTTACAAGCGTTCAAAAGATTTAAGTGGCCAAGGTTTGTCTAGTTTAAATACAAAACATGTGTGCTTGCCCATTATGACAAAAACAGTTATCGCGCTGTTCTTAAATGTATAAGGTGTCTATTAATGTCCAAACCCAAAAAAGTTGTGTTAGCCTATTCAGGTGGCCTGGATACATCTATTATCCTAAAATGGCTGCAAAGTGAGTATGGGTGTGAGGTTGTTACTTTTACTGCCGATCTGGGTCAGGGAGAAGAGCTAGAGCCCGCAAGAAAGAAAGCTGAACTTCTTGGAATCAAGCCTCAAAATATTTTTATAGAAGATGTTCGCGAAGAATTTGTAAAAGATTTTGTTTTTCCGATGTTTCGTGCCAATGCTGTGTATGAGGGGCAATATCTCTTAGGAACTTCTATTGCGAGGCCATTGATATCCAAGAGATTAGTGGAGATTGCTGCCGAAACTGGTGCAGATGCAATCGCACACGGCGCAACCGGAAAAGGCAATGACCAAGTTAGATTCGAATTATCGGCCTATGCCTTGGATCCAAACATAAAAGTAATTGCTCCTTGGCGAGAATGGGATTTGACTAGTCGAACAAAATTACTCGCTTTTGCAGAGGAAAACCAAATACCAATTGCAAAAGACAAGAGAGGCGAAGCCCCTTTTTCTGTTGATGCAAATTTACTTCATACTTCTTCTGAGGGCAAAGTTCTTGAAGACCCTTCAGAAATGGCACCTGAGTATGTTTTCCAACGTACGATTAACCCAGAAGATGCACCGGAGCAGGCCGAGATAATTGAGGTGGAATTTGAAAAGGGTGATCCCGTAGCAATTAATGGCAATAATATGTCGCCTGCCGGAATTCTNACATCTTTGAACGAATATGGAAACAAACATGGTATCGGACGATTAGATTTTGTAGAGAACAGGTTTGTTGGCATGAAATCGCGTGGAATATATGAAACTCCTGGNGGAGAGATATTACTGGAGGCTCATCGNGGGATTGAGCAAATAACTNTGGATAGTGGAGCGGGACATTTAAAGGATAGCCTTATGCCTAAATACGCAGAATTGATTTATAATGGATTTTGGTATTCTCCCGAGCGCGAGATGCTTCAGGCCGCAATAGACAGCTCACAGGAATTTGTGTCCGGTATGGTCCGTTTAAAACTTTTCAAGGGTTCTGTCCGCACAATTGGAAGGCNGTCAGATGCGTCCCTTTATTCTGAGGCTCATGTTACTTTTGAAGATGATGCGGGAGCTTATGATCAAAAAGATGCTGCGGGGTTCATTCAACTGAATGCACTTAGACTAAAGTTATTAGCGGCTCGAAATGCTCGTCTGAAAAATGATTAATTTTCTGTGCTCAGGTATAGGGCACTGCATCTTTTTTAGATTTTCGTTTTTTCTCTGATGCAGATTTAAGTTGACCGCAAGCAGCCATGATGTCCTCGCCTCTTGGTGTTCTAATCGGACTGGCGTAGCCTGCTTTATATATTATATCTGCAAACGATTTAATTTGTTTCCAGTCTGAACGTTCAAANGGTGATCCTGGCCATTCATTGAAAGGGATTAGATTAATTTTGGCTGGAATTCCTTTAATTAATTGTACTAATCGACGAGCGTCNTCATCAGAGTCATTAACACCTTTNAGCATGACATATTCGAATGTTATTCGCTCGGAATTGGATACTTTGGGATAAGATTTGAGAGTTTCCAGCAGCTGCGCAATATTCCATTTTTTATTTATTGGTACAAGCTTATTTCGAATTTCATCGGTAGTTGCATGAAAAGAGATTGCTAATTGACATCCAATTTCTTCTGCTGTTTTTGAAATTTCTGGCACAACACCAGAGGTCGAAAGCGTAATTCGTCTTCTTGATAAAGAAATACCCTCTGGATCCATTGTGATTTTCATAGCATCACGAACATTTTCGAAATTATAAAGAGGTTCCCCCATACCCATTAGTACTACATTTGAAAGCAGCCGGGTTTCATTTTTAGGCAAACCTTGTATTGGCCACTCACCTAAATCATCTCGTGCTACCAATATTTGGCCNACAATTTCACTAGAAGATAAATTTCTAACCAGTCTTTGAGTTCCAGTATGACAAAAAGAACATGTTAGTGTGCACCCGACTTGCGAACTTATGCAAAGTGTCCCTCTNTTTTCTTCTGGGATGTAAACGGTCTCTATCTCATGCCCACCATTGATCCGCATTAAGTATTTGCGTGTTCCATCCTCTGAAACATTTTTTGTGATTATTTCTGGGACTGATATTTGAAAACTCTTTTTTAGGTTCTCTCGATAAGGTTTCGCGAGATTGGTCATTTGATCAAAATCGCGGACACCTTTTTCGTAAATCCACTGCCATATTTGACTTACACGCATATTTGCCTGTTTTTCTGGTGTGCCGTTTTCAATTAAAACTTCTCTTAAATCTACGCGCGTTAGACCAACTAAATTGGTGGGCCCGTNGGGANATTTCCTCGGCACAGTTACAAAATTGTGTGTTANTGCCTTTGATGTTTGTGTTGCTTCAGTCAAAATATTCCTCAGGTCAAATTTTGCCCTACCNATTGAGGTNTCAGCTTATGCCGTTCAGNAAATAAAGCTACTTACAGCGTTTTTCAGCATCTGTAACTGCAGCAGTAAAGCCTAGCAAAGAGAACGTATCCTGTGTTTGTGTCCCGCGGGATGATTTTGCGGTCAAAATAGCTTTGGCGCCTTTTTTCATTGCTTTGATGATCGTAGCATCATCTTCATCGGAACGAGCCCAAGCCCATTCACCTTCAGTGAAAAGAGCAAAGTTAGTACCATCTACATTAAGGTTTACATTTGATCCTTCAGCAAAAGGATATCCGCCAGTGAATGTTATTTGACCGTTAACTTTGCTTTCTGGTCTGAAGTTTACGAAAAGCAGAATATCTCCCCTTTTTACTTTTACAATACGTCCATCTCGCGTGTTAATTGTTTTTTTTGGTTTAGAAACGCTCCAGCATTCTTTCGGATTATCTTCCACAAAAATAGCCCAATCTGTCTTATCAGCAACTTTGTTACTACTTGTTTCTTGTGAATAGGCATGTGTTGAGAAAGTAATGCCAATAAAGACGATAATTGATTTTACTGATACTAATGGTTTTAAAATTTTCATATATACCTGCTCCTTTATCATCAAAACCAATCCTTATATAGATTTTTTCTTTATTAAGTCATACCCGTATAAACAGTATATTTGATTGACAGAACTTTAGCCTAAAATATGCTTCAGTTTAAACCCCTGAGAAAGTTAAATTATAAATAAAAGGTAAAAATTTTATGAAAACACAAATTATGTGTGAGATATGGCGAGGTTCATATTTGGAGTCTGTTCATTCTGGTACTGCANTAATTTGTGATAAAAATGGTGAAATAACCCATCAATGGGGCGATCCAAGTGCACTAATTTTACCTCGAAGTTCTGCAAAGATGTTGCAAGCTCTGCCTTTGATAATATCAGGTGCGGAGAAAAAATTTCACCTTGGAGAAGATTTATTAGCCCTCGCCTGTGCTTCGCATAATGCGGCGGAAATNCATATATCAAGAGTTCTTGGTTGGCTTTCCCATCTTGAGTTGGATGAAAGTGATCTGCGATGTGGTCCCCAGCCACCAAAAGACCCCCATATAAAAAATCAGTTGCGTAAAAAAGGGCAATCACCTTGNCAAATTCANAATAATTGNTCTGGGAANCATACNGGCTTTCTATCNGTAGCGCGCCACTTGAATGCTGGACCAGAATACACAGATCCCAACCATCCCGTTCAGCTCATGGTTATGGATGTATTCCAGGAATTAACTCAAAATAAAGTTGATGGGATTGTCATAGATGGTTGCTCAGCTCCTAATCCTGCAATGCCTTTATCTTCACTTGCTAAGACCATGGCTTGGTTTTCAACTGCACATAATCGAAATGATCGTCTTAGCAAAGCGGCCCTTAAGTTAAGAAATGCTATGGTAAATTACCCGGAATTAGTTGCTGGTGAAGGTCGAGCTTGCACAAACTTAATGAAAGCATGTGATAAAAAGGCAATTCTAAAAACTGGTGCAGAAGGTGTTTTTGTAGCAATTTTACCAGAGTTGGAAAAAGGAATTGCACTGAAAGTTGCTGATGGTGGAACTAGAGCCTCTGAATGTGCCATTGCCTCGCTACTTATACAATTAGGTGTTCTTAGTCCTAATCATGAAACGGCATTAGCTTATACAAATTCGCCGATATTGAACTGGCGAAAAATAGAAACTGGTGTAATGAAAGCGAGTAAGTCGTTTTCGATATGATTGTGTTGTTTAATAAGCCATTTAATGTCCTTTCCCAATTTAGTGATAAAGAAGGCATTACTGATGAAAGGGAAAACTTATCACATTTTATTGATATAAAAGATGTTTACCCAGCAGGCAGATTGGATTTGNACAGTGAGGGATTAATGATCTTGACTGATAACGGAAAGTTGCAGTCAAGGATATCCTCTCCTAAATTTAAGGTTGAAAAAACTTACCTTGTCCAGGTTGAAGGTAGTCCAACAGATTTTAATTTGGATCCCATAAGAAAAGGTCTTGAATTAAAGGATGGCGTTACAAGGCCAGCAAAAGCAAGGTTAATAAATGAACCAAAATGGCTCTGGAACAGAGAGCCGCCTATCAGAGTACGCAAATCTGTTCCCGATAGTTGGCTTGAATTAAAAATAAGAGAAGGAAAAAATAGGCAGATTAGACGTATGACGGCAAAAATTGGATTTCCAACGCTTCGGCTTATCCGCACTTCAATCGGTGAATGGAAATTGGGTAATTTGAAACCTGGCGACTATCGTGTGTTATGAATAAAAATTTATTTTGGTAGAGCTTTAAATTATATTGATGAAAACCCATAATCTAAGGCATCCAAAATCTGATCTATCTCGGTTTCAGATATTACGAGAGGCGGAGACATTAAGATATTGTTCAGCCCTAGCCGAACCATAGCTCCAGCTTCGTAGGTTTTCTGATGCAGNTTNTTCATTGTATCCATGTCCATAGGAGTTTTTTTATTCGGATCACTGACTACTTCGATAGCGGCCATTAAACCTTGACCTCCTCTGACATCTCCTATGATGTCAAATTTCTTTTTAAGTCTCTGTATGCCTTCATAAAGTTGTTTACCACGGACACCGGCATTATCTTTCGTACTAATTCTTTGTGTTTCTGATAAACAAGCACAAACAGCTGCCGCACCTACAGGATGAGCAGAATAGGTATAACCATGGAAAATACCCGCGTCAGAACTTGCAGAGTTTTCAAAAACACTTGCCACTTTTCCACTCATTAAAGCAGCGCCAACAGGAAAATAACCTGATGTAATACCTTTAGCCATGCTCATCATATCTGGNTTTACATTCCAGTGTCTTGCACCTGACCAAGAGCCTGTTCTGCCGAAACCAGTTATGACTTCATCCGAAATCATTAATATACCGTTCCTNTCNCAAACTTCTTGCATAAGGCCCATAAAAGATGCGTCTGGAACAATGACGCCACCTGCTCCTTGAATAGGTTCCATAATGAAAGCGGCAATTGTATTTTTGTCTTGGAAAGCAATTTCGTCCTCGAAGGCTTGTACAATATTAAGAGCTAATTTTTTGGGATCAGTTTCATTAAATGGATTTCGATAGGTATATGGGCTTGGAAGGTGAAAACATCCTGGTAATAAAGGTTCGTATGCAATTCTGAACCGCATTATTACCATTTACAGAGGCACCCCCAAAATGCGTTCCATGGTATCCTTTTTTTAAAGATATGAACTTTGTCCGAGTGGATTCTCCTCGTAGCCTATGATATTGNCGAGCNAACCTTAGACATGTTTCAACNGANTCTGATCCTCCNGATGTGAAAAANACNCGCTCCATTCCATCAGCCTTAAACATCTCAGTGACCATGTAAGATGCNTCGATGGCNGCTGGGTTTGTTGTTCCTGCAAAACCAGAATAATAGGGNAGATGGTNGAGTTGNTCAGATATGGCTTCTTTAATTGCATCATTTGAGTAGCCCAAATTAACACACCAAAGCCCTCCAACTGCATCGACGGTTGTATGCCCATCTATATCGCTAATCTGCGATCCATCGGCTTTAGTAATTACCTTAGGTGGGTTATTAATTGAGTCACCCGGTGCTCCCATTGGATGCCATAAGTGTTTTGCATTATTTTCCGTAATGAAATTGTTGTCGCGCATAACTTCCCCCCATTAATTAATTTCAAGTTAGTGTTGTTTGAGTGAGCTGTCGATTAAATTTTTGTGTAAACTTATCGTTTTATGGACAATAATTGCTGGTGTGTGTAAGCGAATAATTGATGAGTAAAACTAAAGCAGATCCAAATTATAAAGTAATTGCTGAAAATAGGCGTGCGCGATTTGACTATGCCATAGAAAATGATCTGGAGTGTGGTGTNGTCCTCTTTGGATCTGAAGTTAAATCAATGCGCAATGGTGGTTCAAACATTGCAGAAAGTTATGCCCAAATTGAAAATGGTGAGCTTTGGTTGGTTAATTCATATGTAGCGCCTTATGAACAAGCAAAAAATTGGGGCCATCAAGAGCGGCGAAAGAGGAAATTGCTGGCGAACAAAAAAGAGTTGTCTAGGTTGTGGAATGAAACCCAACGCAAAGGAATGACGCTGGTACCTTTAGTCATGTATTTCAATCATACTGGGAAAGTGAAAATTAAGATAGGGATAGCCAAAGGCAAAAAAATTCATGATAAACGAGCCGATGAAGCAAAACGAGATTGGGGACGACAAAAACAAAGGCTTCTGCGTCAATCTGAGTAATATGATAAGCTTGGAAGAAGTTTAGGAATTTTTAGTGTGATTAAAATATGTTGATGCTTGCCCTATTCATGATGAGACTGTAGTCAGCTGTAAAAAGTTAATGGAAAAAATTGAATGGAAAATGATCCTAAGGTTTTAGTTTCAACTGATTGGCTTTCTAGTCGATTGTCAGATCCTGAAATTCGAATCTTGGATGCCACTTGGTACCTTCCTAATGTTGATAGAGATGCAAAAGCTGAATATGATCAGTCGCATATTCCCAATGCTAGATTTTTTGATATCGACGAGGTTTCCGACCATCGTTCAGATCTACCTCATATGGTGCCACCAGTTGAAAAGTTTATGTCTAAAGTGAGAAAGCTTGGGGTTGGGGATGGGCACCAAATTGTAATTTATGACTCTCATGGTTTGTTTTCGGCGGCTCGAGTTTGGTGGCTATTTAAAGTCATGGGTCAAAAGAACGTTGCTGTCCTTGATGGCGGACTTCCTAAATGGTTAAGGGAGGGTCGAACAGTTGATAGTTCCTCACCTTTGATAAGAGATAGACATATGTTCGTAAAGTACCACGATGAAATGGTCAAAGATGTNACCCANGTTTCATCTGCTTCAAAACTTGGTGACTTTGAAATTTTGGATGCACGTTCTGCGGGTAGGTTCAGAGGAGAAGAGCCCGAACCAAGGCCTGGTCTTCGAGCAGGGCACATTCCAGGTTCGAAAAATATTTTTTATGGTGATCTTCTAAACGAAGATGGAACCTTGAAATCTCAAGATNAATTGGTCGAGCATTTCAAAGCCAAAGCTGTAAACTTGGACAAACCAGTAATAACTAGTTGTGGATCAGGTGTTACTGCAGCAATTATAAATCTTGCCTTGGATCGCATTGGGAAAACTGATCATGCGCTCTACGATGGGAGTTGGACTGAGTGGGGAATGTATCCAACTGTACCAGTAGAAACGGGGGATAATTAATGTTCAATTCTTTACAACAACAGCCTGCAGATAAGATTCTTGCTCTCATGCAAGTTTATAAAGAAGATCCTAGAGAGAATAAAATTGATCTTGGTGTCGGTGTTTATAAAGATGCTTCCGGTCAAACACCAATTATGCAATCAATTAAGCAAGCCGAACATATGTTGTGGGAGACACAGGATACAAAGTCCTATGTTGGTTTAACAGGCGCTCCTGAATTTTCTCAAACGATGATTGACCTAGTTTTAGGTGATAATTTTGATAAAAATTTGACTGCATCAGCGGCAACACCTGGTGGTACTGGTGCGGTACGACAGGCTTTTGAGTTGGGAAAAATGGCAAACCCTAATTTGCGAGTTTTTGTTTCAGATCCGACCTGGCCTAATCATTTATCAATTCTGAAGTATTTAGGAATTCCCGTTGAGCCTTACCGATATTTTGATGCGAAGACGCGAGCCGTTGACTTTTCATCTATGATGACTGATTTGGAAAACGCAAAAGAAGGTGATCTTATTTTGCTTCATGGTTGCTGTCACAACCCAACAGGTGCCAATCTTAAGGCGCCTGAGTGGGACGCCATCATTGAGCTTTTGCTCAAATCAGGGGCAACACCAATGATTGATATTGCTTATCAAGGTTTTGGCGACGGATTGGAAGAAGACGCTTCTGGAGTAAGAAAGCTTGTGAAAAGCGTTCCAGAAACAATAATAGCGGCTAGCTGTTCAAAAAACTTTGGAATTTATCGCGAGCGTACAGGCCTTTTGATAGTAGTGTCTCATGATAAAGATGCCCGCGATTTAAATCAGTCGACTCTAGCTTTTCTAAATCGCCAAAACTTTTCGTTTCCGCCAGACCATGGGGCAAGACTTGTCACAATGGTTTTATCTGACGAAGAACTTAAAAGAAGTTGGATGGAAGAGCTTGAGGCTGTTAGAACGTCAATGCTTTCGTTACGTACACAATTGGCAACCGAATTAGAAAAGTTATCTGGGTCAAATCGTTTTGGTTTTTTGGCTGATCACCGGGGCATGTTTTCAAGACTTGGGGCGTCACCTGAGCAAGTTAATGAATTAAGAGAAAATCATGCAGTTTATATGGTTGGAGATAGTCGTTTGAATATAGCCGGTCTGAATTCAAAAACAGTGCCGGTACTCGCAAAGGCGATTGTTGACTGCGGCATTTAGATTTTAATTTTCGCTAAATAGACTTTTAGCAAGTTCCTCAGCAGCTTGCGTTAGGATGTCTTTACGAGCCAAAGCATTTTCTATCGAAATTCTTTGGGTGGGCCCGTGAAACGCAATTGCGGCAGCAAATCGTCCATGATAATCAGTGATGGGTACGGCGATTGCTACCATCCCATCCATAAATTCTTCCTGATCTAAAGCATAACCTTGTTTAGCAATTTGTTTGAGCTCTGATAGTAAAGTATCTTCTCTTACATGGGTACTTTTTGTATACGCTTTTAAGTCCATCGACGCTATCATCATCTTTCTTTTTTTGGGACTTAAGCTGGCTAAAAAGCACTTACCGCTAGCTGTACAATGGAATGGTACGTTGGTTCCGATTGGTAGTTGAATTCTAAATGCCCAGTCAGTTTCAACTCGGTCTATATAATTCATTCCAGACGCTTCTGGAACAACGAAGTTTACTGTTTCTTTCACTTTTGACAAGAAAAAAGCTGAAAAAGTCCACAGTTA
>FUFK010062806.1_pt1 | contig 11248 bp, 10 predicted proteins | sample 1021851 | NCBI WGS metagenome assembly FUFK01 (sample SAMEA51879418, study PRJEB19060) | metagenome
TCCACATCAGGATACCATCTTTTAGCGATTCCATACTTGGTTTCACCTCCAGCATCATCAGGGTCATTCACATAACCACCTTCGTGTTCTAAAACTATTTCTATTATTTCTTCAAAAGTTGTTTTCATAATAACATCTCCATATATAAATATATATAAAATAAAAAAACCCTTGATTTTTATTTCAAGGGTTCTTTCATATATTAGTTTAAGTATTTATTAGAATTTAAGGATTGCGTAATCATATCTTAATGTTAATGCAATTTCAACTGGGTCTGATGATGAAAAATCCATATCACCGAAATTAGCACTTTGTATCATAGCACCTTTTAATTCCCATTCTTCAACCACAGCCCCAACTGGGTCTAAAAGGTTGAAAGTTATATTTTTCTTATAAAAATCAGAGTATCCATCTCTACCAGTAACTGACTCGTGGTGTAATCTAATCCACTCAATTACTTGTTGAGAAGCAGATGGAACAACTGGGTCGTATAAAGTAATTTCTAAAGGTTGCCATCTTGACTTACCTTTAACATATCTTGTAGTATTCATATGCTCTAAAATTACTTCGTCATTTTCAATTGATGGTCTGTTCATAGCTCTAATTAAATAAGCGTTAATACCATCGATTTGCATTATAAATCTATTTTTGAGCTTTGGCTCAAAGGGGGTAAACATAATATCTTGTGGTTCTAATAATTCAGCCATTTATATTCTCCTATTAAATACTTAAACCTTTACTTTCATATATAAATATCAATAAATATAAAAAAAAGGGATTTATATTTCTATAAATCCCTTTAATTTAGTTATTTTAATTAACTATTACTCTGGAAAAGAAGCACCAGTTGGTTGTATTGTAAAGTCTAATACAATAAATTCAGCAGTTCTTGTTGGTTGTAAGAATAATTGTCCGACTAATTGATTTCTATCAATTGTGTCAGGTGTATTATTCGTTTCATCCATCACCACTCTAAATGCACTTAAACCACTTTGTGATTGAACATTTTCTAAGAATGGATTAACAATTCCTAAGAATCTTCTTCGTGTTGCCGCTGTATTTTGTTCAAATACAAGGAATCTTGAAGAAGAAGCTATGAACTTCTTAACTCTGATTAATAATCGTCTTACATTGATTCTATCCAATGCACTTGCTTTTTTCTGCATTGTTTTTTGTCCAAACACCGTTACCCCTTGTCCAGGGAATGTTGCGATTGGATTAACATTTGAATCATACAATGTATCTCTTTCGTTTTGAGTTAGTTTTCTTTGAGCTTGTATCGCTGTTGTGATTCCACCACGATTCAGTCCAGCAGGAGCAAACCAGGGGTGTGCTACTCTATCATTGAATGCGTAGATTCCACCTAATACAACTGATGGTGGCACCCATCTTTGAGTGCTTGCAACTTGTGAATCAGGTACTTTAATCCAGGGGTAATACATAGCTGCAAAGTTTGAATCTTTGGTTTCAGCTTGTGTTACGGCATCACCTGGATTTTTATCATAAACCACTGGGTCAATGATTGCGAAACAATCACCTCTATCTTCACAAATATCAATTGCTTTATTCAACACTGTTGTATGTGTATCGTGGGTCAAACCAGGAAGTAATAATAAATTAATATCAAATTCATCTTGATTTCCAAGTAAGTCAAGAGCCTGTGCGTAAGCAGCACCACCATCAGCAGTTGTTAAATCACTTGGTGTAAAACCTTGTGTTTGTGCTGCGATGTCTTCATAGAAATTGATAGGGTCACTAGCTGCACCAACATGATTACCTAAGGCATCAAATCCTGATTGTCCATTTAAACCACCACCAAAACCACCAGCACCTGAACCACTTCCTACCTGAGGTAAAGAACCAGTTAATGATGGGTCTCTTACATCACCATTTTCGTCAAGATAATCAACTATATTTTCAACTGATTCAACAGTTACTAATCTTGATTTATTTGCATATGAACCAGTTAATTGTAAGTATTTTGTACTTCCATCTGTTTTAACTTGTTGTCTTTGGTCACCAATCGCTTTAGCGATATAATTTGGTGAATTAGGGTCAAGACTTAAACCTGTGAATGTTTCAAGAATTTGTTTTCTTTTCTCATTATCATTACCAGCTCTTAACACTAAAGTAAATGTACCTTTTTTACTATTTACATTACTCACTTCATATCTAACATTATGTGTTGAACCTGATATAAGTACTTGGTTTGTACCTAAATCAGTAGGTGTACTACCTATATCAATAGTATGTGCGAAATTATTCATAATAGTTCCATCAGCAATGGTTTTTAATACAAATGATGTTCCTTTTGCACCATCAGTACCACCTTGTAAACCAGTAGCATTATCACCAGTAGAAGATAATTTAGTACTTAAATCAACTTCAGTGAATAAAAATGTATGTCCATATGCTGAACCAGTTGTTACTGTTATACTATTTCCTGCAGCTCCAGCGACAGAAGCTGATATAACTATTGCATTATCAACTCTCGCAGCAGAGACTTCAACTCCATGTAGAGAACTACTATTATTAACAGCATCTACAAGATTTTGTGAAGCTGAGTCGATAAATCCAGCAGCATCAGCATCCGCATTACCAATACCAAATGGTACAAATATCTGTGTTGCGGAATTATTTAATTCAGCTGAAGATGATACGAATGTAAAATCAACACCACCAATTTGTACTTCATCAGAGGCACCTGTTGTAGAACCAGTTGGATTGGCAACAAATAAAAGTGAAGCTGATGCAAATGTACTTGTTGCATCGGTAGCAGAACCTGTAGTTGATATAGATGCGGTAGCTGGAGCAAACACTCCATCCATAATTCTGACAACAGTTAATGTGTCTGAATTTTTTAAATATTCTTCAGCTGCGTGTGATGTTAAAAACTGATTTCTAGTTGAACCACTTGTTACTACGTCTCCAAATTTTGCTTGGAAATCAGAAAATGATGTTACAACGGTTGGGATTCCTGCAGGACCTTTAAGGGTTGGTCCGATGAGAGCAGCTCCAATATCAGCCACAGCAGCCGGTAAAAACGACTGGTCTATTTCATTTGTAAATACACCAGGACTTATAATCTTTTCGGCCATTGAATTTCTCCTAAGTTAACTTTTTAATTTTTGAGGTAAATACTATATTTGCGCATTAGTATTATTCATATATAAATATATGAATTAATTCTCAAACGATGATTTTTTTTTTATTATTCAGATTTATTTGGTGTAAAAACACCAGTTTCTTGATTTAATGAACCCTCACCATATTTTTCTGTTATTTCATCAAGAAATTTTTGTTCTTCTTTTTGAGTTGATTCTAAAGTATTTTCTAAATCAATTTCTTGTTTGTCTAATCTAAGTTGAGCCATTTTTAATTGTCCAAATTGATTTTGAATATTAACATAATTTTGTTGAAAAGTTTTAACTTTGTTCATTTCTTCTTCTGTAAATTTTACTTCTTCTGGCATTATAACCTCCATTTGTTATATAACTATATATAAATATATATAAATTTTGAAAACAAGTAAATTATTTTCCTACTTGTTCATTTGTGGCGTCACCCTCAAATCCAAATACAACCCTTGATGGTGTAAGCTCTTTAGATGTTTCAGCAGTTTTTCCAAACTGATGGTCAGTAAATTCTGGAATAACATATGCGTTTATTGATAAACTAAATTCAGTTTTTATGATTCTTTCACCATCTTGATTCATTTCAGACGCATCACTTAAACTACCATCTAATGATGATAAAAATTTATATTGCTCTGAATCACCAAAATATGTTCCTATGTGTTCAAGAAATAAATCATTTAATAAATTCATCTGTTCAATAAAATTAGTCATCATCACTACTGAATAGTTACATACAACATGGTCAGGCATTCCAGTGTAAATAATTTCTTGAACAGGTTTAATACCTTGTTGAACTGAAAATCTATCGTATTGATTATCTTTACTCCATTTATTACTTCTAGCTACTTTTATAAATTCACCTTTTACATCGTGGTCAAATGACATTGGCATAGCATCATCCATAGATACATCTGTTCTTTTAAACATAATTAATGGTAAAATCAATGAACCATTTTTATCCCTTAACACACCTCTTTTTCTAAATGACTTCCACCTTTCCTCATTACCATAATAAACAGGCACTTTAATAATCTCATTAGCTTCTTTTATTCTTGGTTTCATTACATCTTTTATGTGACTCATTACAGATGTATCAATATCTTTCAATGTTACAGAAAAATTCTTTGTAAAATCTTTACCTGGATTTATTGATTGTTCTCTATTACCACGAATTTTATTATCTTTAGTAGATACTTGTGTAGCTCTATTGACTGACTCTCTATTAAGTGTGTGGGTATTTGTAATTTTATTAACGGCCATTTCGTCTTCTCAGTTTTTTTAATTTATCCAATTTATTGTTTACCTTACCTTTAACCTCTTCTGATTTAATACTACTCATATCAGCTTTACCAATTGCAATCTCTTTTTTAATATCTACTTCAATGGCTTTTGTACCTGTTTGACTTGGTGTATCAAAGTTGTCTAATTTATTCATCAACTTACCCATCATCTGTTCCATTTGTAAATTACCATTTGGCTCAGGTGTGTAAGTATGTTTTCTTTCACCATAAACATCTTCATCTTCCATTACATTACCACTCACTTCAACCTTTGGTTTAGGTGTTTCCTTGTAGTTAGGATTAGAAGTATCAAACTTCGTAATTTTCTTATGTGTGATTTGTTGAACAGCCATTATTTATCCTTTTTCATTCTTAGTCATATCTGCTTTTACTGATTTACCCTTATGATGAGTATTTGTTACATCCACCACTTTAATCCAAGTTGGTTCATCACCATCAAATTCACCATTTCTACCACCAACAGAATCTATTACAGTTGTACCATTATTTTCATCCATTTTCCAATAACCTTCTAAATTTGTTTCACCAGATAAATCTTTATTAGGTATTCCATTATTATAATGAGAAACTGCATCAGCAGCAGATAGAAGTCCTGTAAATACTGCGAAGTTTGTTATAGAACCTTCAAAATGTTCACCTGCAGTATTACTTACATCAGAAGCCCCTATAGTTAATTCATCTGCATGGTCATTTAAATCACTAGCATCATTGTGGTTTGTAGTACCACCACCTATCTCCTCTCCATCTACATACAATTTACACCCTTCTATATCGGATACATCAACTGTTAACATCCAATGATGCCAGTTACCATCATCTTGAGCGGAAGTATCATCCCAGTATCTATAAAAATCTTCTCCATCACCGTGTCCAAGCCATAAATTAGGTTTATTTTTATGAGTACCACTTGTGTTATAGTTTAAATGAAAAGATTCTCGGGTTTTATCACCATAACCAAATACACTCCTATTTGCACCTGTTACATCTGATTTCATCCACCACGAATAAGTTCTGTCTATAGGTGTAGGGTCAGTGTCGTGATTACTTGGAAATGTTGTATTAAGACTTTGCCTAAGACCATCAAAAGCAAGTCCGTAAACAGGAGTGATTGTTTGTCCTTTTAAACCTTGAGAGTTTACAGAGTTACTTGAATTTGAATTATTTATAGCCTCTTGTATTAACCGATTACTTTCATTAAATACTTTTTTAGCTACCACTTCATCTAAATTTAATAAATAATTATTTTCTGATATATCTAACCATTTTTTCCAAGTTAATTTTTGATTTCCTTGTTTTTTTCTTGAAACAGTTGTTAATAAACTAACTAATTTAAATGTGCTTAAATTATTTGTTTCTTTTAAATTAAATTTATCTTTTTTATTAATTATCACATCTTGAAAACTTTGAGCTTTTTTTAATTTAGCTTCTAAGATAGAATTTTCTCTAGCCAAATCCGATAATACAACAACCTTTTCGGAAAGTGTTTCAGACTCTTTCTTTAATTCCATTATATAGTTATCTTTTTTCTTCATTATGTCTTCAAAATCATCATTTTGTGAAAGAAATGAATCTTTGTTTTCTTTAACAGTAGATTTTAAATTTTCTATTGTTTCTTCGTCTTGTTTATTTTTTGATTGTAAATTATCAATTTTTGTACTTAAATTATTTATCTGTTTTATACTTTCTAATAAATCTTGTCTTTTTTCATCTATAATATCATCTTTAACTTTGATTTCATCTTTATATTCATCTACTCTTAAAATACTATTCTCAAAACTTTGAGCTTTTTGTAATTTAGATTCTAAAATAGAATTTTCTTCTGATAAACTTGTGAGATATGTTATTTCTTTTGACAATAAATCCACTTGACCGTTTAAATTTGTAATTTCTTCCTTTTTTTCTTTTAATTCTTGTCTAGCATTTTCATTAATTTTAATATTTTCTTGCAAGTTAGTAATTAAAGTATTACATTCTTTTAATTTATCTAAAGATTCTTTTAATTTAGTTTTATAACTATCAATCATTTCATTTTTTGATATCAATGCATTTTCATATGTATCTAAATTAGTTACATAATCTTTATAAGTTTTTTCTCTCTCCGATTTTATTTCACCAATAACTTTTTTACTATTTTTCTTTTCATAATTTAATCTATAATTAAGTTTATTTATTTTTTCCTTTGATTCTTTAATTATTTTTAATTTTTTATGTAATAAATTATCTTTATGAGAAAGTCTCTCTTTTTGTTCATTAATTTTTTCATATAATGGATTAAATTCAGATTTAATTTCTTTTATAATATTTTGTTTTGATTGAATTTCATTTATATAATCTTTTTCTTTTATTGAAAAAGCACCATCTTCAAAATGTCTCGCTTTATTTAATTCTTGTAAAAGAACATTCTTTTCACTTTCCAAATTAAAAACTTGGTTAGATAAATTATGTGTTTCTACTTCTAACTTTTCAATAATTTGTTCTTTATCTTCTATTTGTTCTTCATATTGAGAAGTTATTGGTTTTCCACTAAATCTCTCTTTTAAAATATCTAAACTCATTATCTTGGCCTTTCTTCTATTTGTAATGATGATAATCTTGAACGATGTGCTGTTGCAACAATGTTGTGTTTAAAGTTTGGATGTCCGCCAAATAATTGTGGTTCTGTTGTTCCATTGATTTCCCAATAATAATCATTCCAATCTACAATATCACCATTTTCAGGATAGAAATTCAATGAACCACTTGCAAGATTTTCTCTTTGAAAGAACATAGTAATATTAGAGTTTAAATCTGAGCCAAATTCATCTTGATTTATTTCTGGTGCAGCATATTCAATTAAACAATTTACTCTAAACCCAATATCATAATATTTAGCAGTTGATTCACCGTATAAATTAGAATCTGTTTTTTCAACATTTACTTTATAAATATCAACTGATTGTCCGACAATTTCGTCAATTAATTCCTCATTCATTTGATTTAATAAATCAAATTCTTTTTGTGGTATAAAAAATGGTTTTGTTTGNGACATTTANTTATCCTATGTATATTTTTAATGGAGCTTTATTNAATACNTCTTGTTGAGNATTNGCAACTTCTTGTTCAGTAGTNGCTTGTTCTTTNTTACTAACAGCTTCTAANAACTCATTCAANTCTTCTAATAGATTTGCTTTCTCTTCTCTACCTTCTGATTTCAAAGCTTCACCATCCATTGATACTTCACCATTTGGTAAAGGTAATGAAGCGTATTTACTTCTGATGATTCCTAATAATTCTTTTGCTAATGCTAGTGTATATTTACGAATCCAATTCCTACCCATTGAATTTATTTCTGTATATGTTAAAAATTTATATGGTATATTTGATGGGTCAGATACTTTGTTATTTGCATATAATTGAGTTACATCAGTTTTATCATCTCGTTTATAATAATGAAAATATATTTTATTACCTGCATCATCTGATTCTGGTTTTGGAAATATTCTCATTTTGTTATTTACTAATTCAAATGAATATGCTGATTTTCTAACCAAGTCATTTGTTTCAATTGCATTTGCTCTAGCCAAATCATATGATATTGGTCTTAATATATAAGATACTGCTGGTGATACATTACCGAATCCAAAAGAATCCAATAATTCAATGTTATCATAAGTTCCAGCAAATGGGTCATAAAATTTAGATATAGCAGCTGGTGCTTCATTAAATACTCTTTGAACTTCTATTCTATCACCACCAGCTTCATCAACATCAGACTCTAAAGTGGCCTCAGTTGTCAAATCATAAACTTGTTGAGAACCCGTTAAAGTTATTGAACCTGTAAACATAGTGGCATTACCACCAATATTTACAGCTTGTCCATATTGTTCTGATAACGTAAATAAAGATAATCCACCCACAGGAGTTTCTGGTTGATGAGAACCTGTTGAACTCATTCCAGTAGTTGTTGATGTGTTCCCATAATGTTCCCACATCCAATTCTTTGTATTGTAATGATTTATTTGTTGTGAGTATTCTGATACTGCTTCTTCATAACAAGCATACATTGAACCACTATTAAATTCAAGTTGCATCACTGGATGTCCAAGTTTACTCGCCACATACTTACAAGTGGTTAAACTATCGGTTTGAAATTCTGAATCCGTATCGTAGATTCCATGTGGTGTTTGACCATTTATTTGTCCTGAGCCTGTTGGTTCTTCGTATAAAAATAAAAATTTTGACATTTACATTCTCCAAATGGGTATAATTCTTCATATATAAATATCAAAGAAAACAAAAAAGGGTAAGATAAAAATCCCNCCCTTTTAAGTTAATTAATAATATGTGTTTAATTAATTATGCGAAGTTGATACCACCAGTATTAGCTGCAAGTCCATCTAATATGTCATGAGCTATAAAAGCAACACCAGCTGTAGATGATATACAAGTTACTGAAAATCTTGAACCAATAACTGCATTAGCATCAAACCCAACCGTATCATATGCTTGTGAAATAGCTACATTATCACCATCACCTTTAGCTGTAGCACCTAATATTTTTTCTGAACCATTTGTTCCAACATTAAAGTCTTGTCCAGCAGTGTCAGTCAATACAAATGTATATGTAGCTCCTACACAATCTGCACAAGCTGGAAGTTCAATTGTATGTACACCACCTGTCAATGCAGGAACTAATGTTATCATTCCGGCATCTTCTGCTGTTAATGTTACAGCAACTGCACCACCTGAACCACCTAAATCAGTTACAGCTTGTGTTTTTCTTCTCATACCACCAAGCTGAGCACTAGCTCCTTCAAAGAGGTCAAGTGTACTTTCTTTTTTACTTAATTTATATTTACCTAGTCTTTTTGCCATTATTTTTCTCCTAATGTTGAGTCACTACTCTCAGGATTGTTTAATTTTTTTATACTAACCATGTTTAGTGACTACTTTAGCTAGTAAATTACAAAATATAATTCATATATAAATATCAGATATAAAAGAAAAACCCCCACAAAAAGTAGGGGTTTTTCAACTAAGTTAANCTCCTCATATTAAGAGGTTAGTAAAGAATTAATTAACTTATACTAAGTTTAAGTCTTTACAATGNATTTTACCATAGAACTCTGGTCTAATCATTTTCTTAGCATATCGTGTCATTACACCTTTTCTTGGTGTGAAGTCACTTGGGTCATATACTAATGGAGTCATAATTANCGGTACATATGGNGAATATACAGCACCAGTTTCTAAGAAATTACTTCCTCTGAAACCAACTANTACAGTATTTTCAGTCATATATGGGTTCTTATAAACAGTAAATCTATTTTGTAGANTTCCTGCAACTTGAACACCAGCCGCAAATTGTGATTTGTTTCCATCTGTAGATNNCATATATCCTGGAATTGACTCAAGGATTGTNGCAACAGTCGGTGAAACAACTACAAAGTTAGCACCACCTCTAAGAGTTAATCTTTGGATTTCGTTAGAAACCTTTTGGATTTTACCTAATAGAGTTTGATACCATTCGTATCTTGTTCCGTAGAATGTTGTAATGTTCCAAGCACTTTCATCTGTTCCTACACCATCGTAATCCTCACCAGGTGTCGCAGACCAGAAATCAGTTGTTACAGCATCTGAGATTAACATATCTAAGATTTCTAAATCAATTTCCATTGAAATGTACTCACTTAACATAGATGTTAATTCAGCTTCAGCGTCAACAGAATGATAAGCATTCAAGTCTTGAGCTAACTCAGGAGACCATACAGCTTTTAGTTTTCTTGTTTTCGCAACAATAGCTGCTGATTTAAGTTGTAAATCAACTTCAGGTATTGCTAATGTATCATTAACAGCTGAACCAGTTGTATCTTCAAAGTCACCTCTGTTAGATTCTGTAGGTTGCTCTGAGAATAGTACTGAGAATGAAGCACCATTTGAACCACCATTAGCACCAAATTGAGCTAAAGTAGATGAACCTGAACAAATAAATTGTATATTTTCATCACCTGAGCCTGAAGTAACGATTTTTGTGAATTGTGGTAACGATTGTGATATAGCTGCCACTGAACTAGTTATGTTGAATGAACGAAGTGCTTTTCTATCTTCATTTGATAGAGTGTCAATAGGTATTTCAATTTTAACCAATTCACCTCTACCTAAAGAAGCAGAAAATTCTTGGTTAAAGTTAATATCCGCATAAGTAGCTGCAGCAGAAACTGCATTTGTAGTTGGAGTTGAAGTACTCACATTAACTGAATAATCATATCTACCTTCACCATAAAGACCACCAACACCAAATGGAGCAGATGAACCTGATGGAGATTCTGGACCTTGTTTACCATATAGTGATTCTACTGCACCACCACCTGATATACCGTCTGAACTTGAACCATATCCTTCAACAGTTTTACCGTATTTAAAGTCTAAGTAAAATACTAGACCAGAAGGTAAGTTCATTGGTTGAACTGATACAAAGTCTTGAGCTGCAATCTCACCAAAGATTCTACGAACCAATGGAAGAGCAACACCAGACCATTCTTCAGAACCTGCAGTCCCAGCAGTACCTGTTCCAGCACCACCACCAGTAGCAGAGTTCTCATTGATAAGCTGTTTTGCTTGGTTTTCAAGCATAACTGCCATACCACTTCTTTGAAAATCCTCATTCAAACCATCAAGAAGACCTGTTTTATCCCATTTATTAACGAGAGATTTAGCTTCTTCTTGTTGTTTTTTATAAGGAGACGCATCTAATAATGCATCATTTACATAGTTTGACATTTTTATTATCTCCTATAATTATTTAATTAAACCAGCAAGTTTTCTAAATCT
>FUFK010048420.1_pt1 | contig 11247 bp, 13 predicted proteins | sample 1021851 | NCBI WGS metagenome assembly FUFK01 (sample SAMEA51879418, study PRJEB19060) | metagenome
CTTGATTGTATTATGTTTGCCAATGAGATGAATAAGTTTCCTAACTTAGATAAAGACCTTCAATATCATTTTTTTCTAAATACACTTAGGAAAAAGAAGAGATTTTCTCCCTGGCTCCGGAAGGATAAAGTCACGGATCTTGAAATCATCAAACAATACTATGGTTATAGTAACGAAAAGGCACTAAGTGCTTTGAAAATATTAACACCTGATCAAATTAATTTTATTAAACAACGACTTGATATTGGAGGAATACGATGACGACGACCGTTGAACCAACCGTNCAATGGACTCAGGATCAAATGCTTGAGGTTGTGTTAAATGAACCAGATGATTTTTTGAAAGTTCGTGAAACACTGACCCGTATTGGAGTTGCATCAAGAAAGGAAAAGAAACTCTATCAATCCTGCCACATTTTACATAAGCAAGGAAAATATTTTATAGTTCATTTTAAGGAGCTGTTTGCACTTGACGGAAAACATGCTAACCTTACTATTAACGATGTTCAACGTAGAAATCGTATTACTCGTCTGCTCGCAGATTGGGGTCTTATCTCAATAGTTAAAGAGGAAGATTGCGTTGATATTGCACCTTTGAATCAGATCAAAGTATTGTCGTATAAGGACAAGGGCTTATGGCAGCTTGAACAAAAGTATAACATAGGCAAAAAAGGAAAAACAACTGAGTCTGAGTAAAAGACTTGACAACTAAATAACAATGTACTATACTTAGTACAAGTCTACAAATTTGATTACGATCACGTTTGTTGACATTAAACATAAAATGTTTACGAACAATTTACTAAAGGAGAAAAACAATGATCAATTTCGATCTAAAAGTACATACTGGCTACAAGTCTCTTAGAGAGATTGCAGACTATTATCACACAGGAAAGTGGGTTTCCTTTCAAAAATGGTTGCAGAGACTAGAACAGCAAAAGAAATGGACGAAGCAGGATAGAGCAAACGCAAAATCATATTTGTCAGGATTACTGATGACAAATGGATGTCTACAGGGATTTTTAGTTTGTGACATTGATTTTCTAATTAGAGATATTATTGAGCAAAAATCTGATAAACCAGAACTTGATGATATATGGAAAGAAATGATAGAGTGGTTGGAATACAAAAAAGAAATAGGTGCAGAAGCAGTTATTCTTGATGGTCAAAATAGACTTAAATTTTCAATTACAGAATTCATCTACCGTAACCTAGCAATTCCTTTGGTTATTAATGGTGTTGAAAAAAATGATGTTACATATAAATCATTAGATGATGAAGACAAACAACAAGTAAACGAACATCAAGTAATAGTTAGCTATGCTGTTGGAGGTAACGTGGTCGCAGTTGTAGAAAGACTTATTGCGATTAATGAAGGTGAATCTTGGAGTCCTCATGAAAAAAGATGCATTCAATTTACACCTGTTGCTTTTTCAATCAATAAAACAATATCTCATCCTGATGTTCTTCATTTCATGTCAAGACTTGATGAGTTGGGAATATTCTCTCCTACTTATTCTTTACAGAAAAAAGGTGATAGCTTCTTTGTTGCAGAACACTTACACTATCTGAGACATCAAAGAGTTGGTGATAAGAAATCCTTAGATACATTATACAATGAATCTGATGATAGACTAATAAAGCAAATGAGAGTAACAAATGAGTTATTTTTATGGATGTCTAGAAACTTCCCAAAAAACAAATTAACTAAAACTTTTAGACAAGAAACTTTAAGAGATCTGTTAATTTTTATTTCTATGTTAACTAACAAGGAAACTAAGAGAAGCAGTGAAATTAGTTACAATATAAAATTATCAATGATTCAGTCACCAGAAATTTTATTAACAATGATGATTGAAAAAATCGAAGAGATCTTATCTGATAAACCTAGAAATATTATACCAATTATAAGAAATGGTCAGAAAGTGTATCTTACAAAAAACGCAATACCAACTGAATTTTTAGGATGTCATAAGAATTTTGACAATGGATCTATGGATGGAAGACTTAGAATATTCATTCCAGAATTTAATAAAATATTGGATGAATGTGTTGAAAATCAAGTCATAGTTACTAAAGACCCTAGAAAAATAAGTAAGTATGATAGACAGGCAGCAGCTGCTAAGTATGATGGTGATATGCATGAAAGATTTAAAACAACGAATCTTGACAGCACTCTTAATAAAGAGTTAGATCATATCGTATCAGTTAAAAAAGGTGGATCATCGGATGATGATAATTTAACGTTTACTTCTAAAAACAATAATAGAAGAAAGGGTGGTTAGGGTAAACCGAACTTTATAAATTAACCGAACATCAATTGAGGGGTTTTCACACCCCTCTTTTTTTGTGATCTGNTATAATTAGTAGTGTCGCCGTAAGGGACACAATTCACACTCGCTTATTAAAGGAGAACTATGACAAACATTTATAGAGCTAAAGACTTAGCAGAACTGTTTGATAAAATAACAACAAACAGCATTGGTTTAGATAGAACCATACAGAATTTTTGGGAGAGCACTAATGCCAATTATCCGCATTTCAACATAATTCAAGAGAACAACCACGAATCTACTTTAGAGATTGCACTTGCAGGATTCAAAAAGAAAGAAGTCAAAGTTTACACGGAGCACGGTAAACTAATCGTTGAGGGAAAGAAAGATGAGAAGAAAGAGAATGAGTATGTTCATCGTGGCATGGCTCAAAGATCATTCCAAAGAGGGTGGCAACTTACTGATGATGTAGAGATAAAAGAAGTCGTATTTGAAGATGGTCTTCTCTCAATTCATCTTGGTAAGATAGTTCCAGAGCATCATGCTCGTAAAGATTACCTCTAAATATATTGAGTTCGAGATGGACTTGGGGATCTTGACGATCCCCTTTTTCATGCTATAATACAATGAGAGCAAAAAACAAATGACAGTCAAAATTTTATTGTTGAAATCTGGTGAGGATGTAATCGCAGATGTTAAGGAAATGGTATCTCCTGATGAAAAAGTCATCGGATATTTTCTTAACAAGCCATGCGTAGTTAAATTAATTCCAAAAGACTCTGAGGATGAGAGTAAAAAAGAAACAGCAATACGAATGTATCCGTGGATGCCTCTCGCAAAAGAAAAGGACATTCCACTACCTACTGATTGGGTGGTTACGATAGTCACACCACTTGAAAAGGTCGAACAAATGTACAAAGAGGATGTTTTAAATGCAAAACCTTTCAATGAGGAAACTTTAAATGGAAAAACCACCGATAAAACTAATAGTTCTAGATCAATCAACAACGATTAGTATCCCAGATTGAGGAAATTGGTGCTGACATAGGCCAACCTGATTGTAAATTAACAGAACCATTTATTGTAGGAGATGACAATACTTTATCTCCATGGTTAGTTGAATCTACTAATCAAAGTGTTTTTATGCTATCATCAGATAAAATATTAACTCTTGTTGATCCTAAACCAACTTTACTTGAAAAATATCAAGATTTATTAAAATAATGTTATACACTGTCGTTGANGTTATTGATCATTCNATTATGAAAGANTTTGTTTTAGACTTGATTGACAATATGCCTAGCAAGGATGTGGGTGTGNATNCAATAAATCTTGATGATAATTATACTGATCTTGNATNTGATTANNNATCACATATAAGTAAAACAAATTGGCAGGATGNAATTTTTGGTGANGAATGGGCTCAAATATGGCCNCATTTTTTAAGTCCNNCAGATCAANTTCAAGTNGTAAATTCAATAAAAAATAATTATCCAGATAGGGATTGGTCTANNGGAGAAGTTACTGAGAGTTGGTTTAATCAATANATCGCNGAGTCTGGNTCTGAACATCCTTGGCATCATCATNCNGATANNGANAGNAAATCTGGAGAAAAAAATCCATNTATANATTTAGCNNNNATATATTANGTTGAANTACCNGATNAATCACTTATTACAATCNTAAANGATCCTGAGACNGGTNAAGAAATAATACCAGATGTAAAGGAAGGTCAGATATTAACNTTTGNNNCTGATATACTACATAGGGCTCCCAGAAATTTNACTNATTCTAGGAAGACTGCNATTGCTTTTAATATTATGTTTGANTNATGCGTTTTTATACTAATGTTCAATTNATNGGNAATCAATTTCTNGTTCGTGGTGTNGAGAATGGAAAGAGATANGCACATAGAGATGAGTTNTTNCCNACACTNTTNGTNAGATCAAAAAAGAAAACAAAATANAAAACATTAAATGGCACTCCNGTNGATGCTGTCAAACCCGGAACTGTAAGAGATTGTCGTGACTTTTTNAANAAGTATGATGAAGTAGAGGGATTTGAAATATATGGAAATGATCGCTATATCTATCAATACATATCAGATAAGTATCCAGAGGATGAAGTTAAGTTTGATATAAGTCAAATTAAATTAGTCACACTTGATATTGAGGTATCATCNGAACAAGGATTCCCAGATGTTGAATCATGTTCAGAAGAAATACTTGCAATCACAATACAAGATTATACAACAAAAGAGATTGTCACTTGGGGTGTAAAGCCATTCAATAATAAACAAGATAATGTAACTTATCATTGTTGCAACACTGAAGAAAATTTACTTCGCACATTCATCAATTATTGGATGCAAGATGTTCCTGATGTNGTTACTGGTTGGAACATACAACTCTATGATATTCCNTACATTTGTAAACGTATTAATCGTGTGCTTGGTGAAAAATTAATGAAACGTATGTCACCATGGGGTCTNGTNTCTGAGGGNGAAGTNTANATCAATGGACGTAANAATACNACATTTGATATTGGTGGTGTNACNCAACTNGATTACTTAGATCTCTATAAGAAGTTTACATACAANGCACAAGAATCATATCGACTTGANTATATTGCNAGTGTTGAACTTGGACAAAAGAAACTTGANCACTCNGAGTTTGATACCTTCAAAGATTTNTATACAAANGGNTGGCANAAGTTTATNGAATANAACATCATTGACGTNGAACTTGTTGACCGTCTGGAAGACAAGATGAANTTGATTGAACTTGCANTNACNATGGCCTATGATGCTAAAGTCAANTACAATGATGTNTTNTATCANGTAAGAATGTGGGATACAATNATCTACAANTANCTCAAGAAACGNAANATTGTAATNCCTCCAAAGAATCGATCATCAAANGCAGAAAAGTATGCAGGTGCATATGTNAAAGAACCNATTCCGGGAAAGTATGATTGGGTNGTNTCNTTTGACTTGAATAGTCTATATCCACANTTNATNATGCANTATAATATATCNCCAGAAACTCTTGTTGAAACAAGACACCCATCAGTNACNGTTGATAAGATACTTAATCAGGAACTNACATTTGAAATGTACAAAGANAANGCTGTCTGTGCAAATGGTGCNATGTTCCGNAAAGATGTTCGTGGATTCNTACCAGAGTTGATGGANAAGATGTATGGAGATCGTGTGGTCTTCAAAAAGAAAATGATTGAGGCAAAGAAAGCTTATGAAAAGACACCAACAAAGGCATTGGAGAAAGAGATTGCAAGATGTAACAACATTCAAATGGCAAAGAAGATTTCTCTCAACTCTGCCTATGGTGCGATTGGTAATCAATACTTTCGCTATTACAAATTAGAAAATGCGGAAGCGATTACTTTATCTGGTCAGGTTTCTATTCGTTGGATAGAGAACCGTATGAACTCTTATCTAAACAAAATACTAAAAACGGAGGATGTCGATTATGTTATTGCTAGTGATACTGANAGTATCTATCTCAANNTGGGTGATNTNGTCNATAGGGTATACGAAGGCAGAGAAAAGGATGCTGCGAGCATTGTGTCGTTCCTTAATAAGGTGTGTGAGGTGGAATTTGAAAAGTATATTGAGAGTTCTTACCAAACGTTGGCCTCGTACGTAAATGCNTATGATCAAAAGATGTTCATGAAGAGAGAGAACATCGCTGATCGTGGTATNTGGACAGCNAAGAAAAGATATATTTTAAATGTATGGGANAGTGANGGTGTNAGATATGAAGAACCAAAACTGAAGATGATGGGNATNGAAGCAGTCAAGTCATCAACTCCTGCACCNTGNCGTAAAATGATTAAGGATGCNNTGAAGATTATGATGAATGGNTCTGAAGATGACATGATTGATTANATTGATACNTGTCGTAAAGAGTTTAANAANNTNCCACCAGAAGAGATTGCTTTTCCTCGCACTGCATCTGATGTTGTTAAATACAAAGCTCANTCTACAATNTATGCAAAAGGAACTCCTATACATATACGGGGTGCATTATTGTTTAATCACTATGTGAAGAAGCACAAATTAGATAATAAATATTCACTCATTCAAAATGGTGAGAAGATTAAATTCTGTTATTTGAAAAAACCAAATATCATTCATGAGAATATTATCTCATTCATTCAAGACTTTCCTCATGAGATTGGTCTTGACAAATATATCGATCACGATCTACAATTCGACAAGTCATTCTTAGAACCACTCAAGATTATTCTTGATGCAATCGAATGGAATGTTGAGAAAACTGTAAACTTAGAACTATTTTTTTCCTAATGGATTTACCTATTAACAACGAAGAACTTGGCACCATAGTTAAGGCATTGACTCTTGGTGGTGATACTGCGTTGTATCAAAAACTTAANTTNGTCAAAGAGACNATNGATGNNAATCCCGGTGGCCCATATAANAAAATACTTCGTGAATCTCATGGTATGGTGATCTAATGTTTTATAAAAAATTGAGTTTGGTTACTGGTGGATTTGATCCTATTCACAGTGGACATATATCATACTTTGCAAGAGCAAAAGACTTTTCAGATTTTCTNGTNNTATNNCAATCAACACCGAAGAATGGTTGACAAAAAAGAAAGGACAATACTTTCAGTCATGGAANGANAGAGCAGAAATTATTCGTCATCTAAGAATGGTAGATGCTGTTATCACTGTGCCTGACGATGATAAGGGATCAGCCTGTGGTGCGATTGAGAAATGTTTAGAGATTGCAGATGAAGTTATTTTCTGTAATGGAGGTGACAGAGGTAAAGGTAACACACCAGAACTTGACAAATTTAAAGATAATGATAGAGTGAAGTTTGAATGGGGTATCGGTGGTGAAGATAAAATGAACAGCAGTTCATGGATTCTACACGGATACTTTGAAAGACAAAAAAAATTATTAGGCATATGAATTGTTGGCACTGTGGCACTGAACTGATCTGGGGTGGGGATCATGATCTTGACGAATTTGAAGATATGGAGTATGATATATTAACTAACTTACACTGCCCAAAGTGTGAATCTTACGTTGAAGTATATCACAAGATACAAAAGTAATTATGGATTTTCTGAAAGAAATAGTAAAAGAAATAGGAGATGACTTCACCCAACTCGCATCCGATATTGACGAAACTGAAGTCTTTGTTGACACAGGTTCGTACATTTTTAACGGCCTTATATCAGGCAGTATATTTGGCGGTGTATCTAACAACAAGATTACTGCTATTGCTGGCGAAAGCAGCACTGGAAAGACTTATTTTTCCCTTGCTGTTGTCAAGAACTTTTTGGACACTAACCCTGATGGGTATTGCCTCTATTTTGATACTGAAGCAGCAGTCAATAAAGGANTACTGGAGTCTCGTGGAATTGATACGACACGGTTGGTTGTTGTAAATGTTGTAACGATTGAAGAGTTTCGTGGTAAGGCACTCAAGGCAGTAGANATNTATCTAAANACAGATGAAGANAAACGNAAACCATGTATGTTTGTNTTNGATTCTCTTGGTATGNTNTCAACAGAGAAAGAAATAANNGANGTATTNAATGATAAGCAAGTTCGTGACATGACTAAATCACAACTTGTTAAAGGTGCATTNCGTATGCTCACACTTAAACTTGGTCAAGCAAAAATACCTTTAATAGTTACAAACCATACTTATGATGTTATTGGATCTTACGTCCCTACAAAAGAAATGGGTGGAGGTAGCGGTCTCAAGTATGCAGCCAGTACGATCATATATCTTTCAAAGAAAAAAGAGAAAGATGGAAAAGCAGTTATCGGAAACATTGTTAAGGCAAAGACTCATAAGTCGCGTTTAAGTAAAGAGAATAAAGAAGTTGAGATTCGTTTATACTATGATGAACGTGGACTTGATAAGTATTATGGTTTGCTTGAACTCGGTGAGATTGGTGGACTATGGAAGAATGTTGCCGGTAGATATGAAATAAATGGAAAGAAAATTTATGCAAAACAAATCTACGCTGACCCAGAAACATACTTTGATGAATATGTGATGCAAGCTCTTGATGAAATAGCACAGAAGGAGTTTAGTTATGGATCGTCTAGTTGATTTGATAAAAGTATATGACCATGATCTTGGTGATGAAATCTGTGATTATCTTATTTGTCATTTTGAAAAATCATCATCACGTCACAAAAAAGTTTTTAGAAACAAAACTCCAAATTTTACAGAATATAATTTGACTAGACACGCAAATAAAACTAACAAAACAAAAAAAATATATGATTACTTAATTAAAAAACTTCATCAAAACGCAAAATCGTATTTCAATTATGTAAATGATAAATTAATTGATTTGTATCCAGATGATCATGTCTATTCACGAAGTGTTTTTCCAAATCATTATGGCATTGAAAGATTCAGAATAAAGAGATATAATACTGGAGTAAACGAAGGATTCAATACTCATTGTGATGTTATGAACTTACTAAGTTGTTCTAGATTTTTATCTTTTTTGTGGTATCTGAATGACGTTGATGATGGTGGCCATACTATCTTTAATGGTATGAAAATCGATCCTAAAAAGGGAAGACTTGTCATGTTTCCTCCGATGTGGATATTTCCGCATATGGGTGAGGAACCAATTAGTAATACGAAGTATATTATGAGTTCATATTTGAGATATAATAAAATTTTGAATAGAGGTGCAACATTTAAAAATTTGTGGGAGATTATCGTTTGATGGAAAAAGTTGAGTTTCTTATTCTTAGAAATCTTTTACATAATGAAGAATATCTCCGTAAAGTCGTCCCTTTTCTAAAATCAGAATATTTTGAAGATGAGAAACAAAAGATTGTTTATCAGGAGATCGCTAGTTTTGTAGAAGAATATAACGAACTGACAACTAAAGAAGTTCTTTGTATTGAGATTGAAAAGAGAAAAGATATTACTGATTCAATGTTCAAAGATATTACATCTTTGATTGATGAACTTGATAATTCTCCTGCAGATCTTCAATGGTTGTTGGATACAACAGAGAAGTGGTGTCGTGATCGTGCTATATACTTGGCACTCATAGAATCTATTTCACTTGCAGATGGAAAGGATGACACTAAAGGAAGGGATGCTATTCCTTCTATTCTGTCTGATGCTCTGGCTGTGTCTTTCGATAATCATGTAGGACACGACTATTTGATTGATTATGAGGAAAGGTATGAATCCTATCACAGAAAAGAAGATAAGATACCATTCGACTTGGAGTTCTTCGATAAAGTCACCAAAGGTGGTCTCCCCAATAAAACGCTTAACATCGCTCTTGCTGGCACTGGTGTTGGTAAGTCTTTGTTTATGTGCCATTTTGCCTCTTCTGTTCTACTCCAAGGTAAAAACGTTTTGTATATTACTATGGAGATGGCAGAAGAAAAGATTGCAGAAAGAATAGATGCAAACCTTTTGAACATCAACATGCAAGATATTACTGATCTTCCAATGCAAATGTTTGAAAGTAAGGTAAATGATATATCTAAGAAGACTCAAGGCACGTTAATAATTAAAGAATATCCAACAGCAGCAGCACATTCAGGTCATTTCAAGGGATTACTTAATGAACTTGCGTTGAAAAAATCTTTCAGACCTGATATAATATTCATAGATTACTTAAATATATGTGCATCTTCACGTTATCGGGCAGCAAGCAATGTCAATAGTTACTCGTATATTAAAGCGATTGCGGAAGAACTCCGTGGTCTTGCAGTTGAGGCTAATTTACCTATCGTCTCCGCTACTCAGACGACTCGTTCTGGCTTTGCTAGTAGTGATGTCGATCTTACTGACACAAGTGAGTCCTTTGGTCTTCCAGCCACTGCTGATCTTATGTTTGCTCTTATATCTACNGANGANNTGGAAAGCNTTAAANCAAATANTGGTNAAACAATTAAAGAANAGATACAACGATCCNACNATNCATAAACGTTTNGTNGTTGGTATTGATCGTGCAAAGATGAGATTGTATGATTGTGANCAGAAAGCNCAAGAGGATATCATTGACAATNNANAANAAACAGAGTATGATGAGGACAAATCAAAATTCAAAAAAACATTCGGCGACTTTAAATTCTAATGACTGTAGATACTGAAAAATACATAGATTTTGTGCACGGTGTAACAAGCACAGAAAGTTTAGACTATGCAGCACTTTTGACTCGTATGAATAAACTTGAGTTAGAAGATGATTGTAATCTTTCACAGTTATTGACTGCTGCACTTGGACTGACAGCAGAATCAGGTGAGTTTACTGAGATCGTGAAGAAAATCATACTACAAGGCAAACCATACAATGAAGATAATGTCTTTCATATGAAGAGAGAACTTGGTGATATCTGTTGGTATATTGCACAGGCTTGTATGGCACTTGATACTTCATTTGATGAGGTTATAGAAATGAATGTAGATAAACTTAAAAAGAGATATCCCGGTGGTGAGTTTAATGTGCATCAATCAGAAAATCGTAAGGAGGGAGATCTATAAATACTAATGATAAATTTCAGTAGGTTTCCCCAATGGGATTATTCAATGATGATATGACCGGATTGGCAGCAGCATATGCTTCCATGAACGATGGCAAATATTTGCTTACAAATGCAGACAAGGTTGGAAATACACCCGCATGGCAAAATAGATATAAAGTAAATGAGTCAACTGGCGAAATGCTTTACGAGATGGCAGATCATCTCAAAGAGGCATATGAGGAAGAACTCATTGCAAGAATTGATGCNACNCTAGAGGAACTCAGAAGATTNGACGANGGNAANATACCTGCAGGACTTCAAGCATATCTTGANAAGAAGAAAGGAAAGAAAGGTAACGGNGATAAGAANGAAGAAGAGAATGGTAATGGTAAANNATCATGGTAATGGTAATGGTAATGGTAATGGATCAAAAGGATCGAAACCAGACTTTCTTGAC
>FUFK010037746.1_pt1 | contig 11242 bp, 12 predicted proteins | sample 1021851 | NCBI WGS metagenome assembly FUFK01 (sample SAMEA51879418, study PRJEB19060) | metagenome
GCGAAGACGTAATCTATGAAAAAAATAATTCACGTTAATCAGCACAAGATCCGGGCAAACACAAAGAATGGCACAGATGAGCCAGTGTTGACGGTCAAGACCTATAAGGATAATGAATATGCTCACGAGGCAATTCTAAGAACTCCTGATGGCGTGATTATTGGAAAAGTAGTTTACAGCCCACACAAGCCTTTAAGTTGTGGAGCCAGAGTTTGGATTGAATTTGATACTGACGAAATTGATGTTGAGTTAGTGGTTAGGGAAAAGGGACAGTAGCTCAGTGGTAAGAGCAGCAAGCTTATACCTTGTATTAACGCCTGATTAGCGTGAGGTCGTGGGTTCGAATCCCACCTGTCCTACCAAACATGGAGGTCTACATGAAGGAGAGATATAAAACACTTAAACTTGATTCTTCATATAGACCAGTGCAAATCGTTTCTTCTTTTGAGGCATTCTGCATGGTATTTCTTGGGAGAGCAAATCTTATAGAAACATATCATGATGAATACTTTCACTCTTCACACGAAAGATTTCTAATACCCAGCGTAATATCTCTAAACCGATATATCAAAAGAGACAAACTCAATTTAAAATGCAATAGAAAGAATGTCTTTTGGAGAGACAAAAATGTGTGTCAATATTGCTCGAATAAATTCCCTGTAGAGAAGCTTACCTTAGATCATGTTACGCCAAGATCAAAAGGTGGACCCAAAACGTGGGAAAACATTGTGACATGTTGTAAAAAGTGCAATCAGATTAAGGGCGACAAACTACCTATTGAAGCGAATATGAAACCGATAAAGGTACCTGTTCAGCCATCATCTCATATGTTCCATATGGTGGAGAAGAACAACATACACGAAACTTGGCTACCTTATCTTTTTAAATAAGCCACTGTAGCTCAATTGGCAGAGCACCTGATTTGTAATCAGGGGGTTGTAGGTTCGATTCCTATCAGTGGCTCCATTTATTTGCCCAAGATGTAGGCTCTGAAGTCTCTATTAATAACTTTATTGATTTGTTCTGCGGTTGCACCCATGGGAATATATGTACCACCCGCCACAGCCATTCTAACTGTGTGAATAATGCCACCAACACGCCACACGCCGAGTCTTCTAACTAGGATTGGAGAACCTGAGCTTCCCTTTCCTGCATATATTCCTGATAAGTTAAACTCTCGGTAAATACGACAGGATGCTGTGTTGACACACTCACCTAAATAAATTCCCTCATCTAAATATGGGTTCGGAGGGTTGTAAAAGCCCCACGGTGTGGCTATGTTTATAACCTTGTCACCATACTCAAGATTTTTTTGTAGAATTGGAATAGCCTTTGCTTGCATTCTTTCAACTTCAAGCAGGCAAACATCTACGCTTTGATCAACGGAAATATATTTAAGAATTTTATATTGATTTCTGTTATTATCAATAACATAGTCATCATAGATTTTGTGTTCTTTGACTTCAAAATAGTTTCCTAAAACCATTTCTTTAGGTCCACCCATGGGAAGCATGTCCAAGGTTTTTGGCTGACACCAATGTGCAACGGTCAACACTAGTGAACGATCTTCACCCGTGTCTGGGTTTTTAAAATGTTTGATAACGCTGCCGCTAGCACCAATGCTTGTAGATGACTTAAAACACTGAGGCATTCCGCTTTTTTGAAAATCAATACCGCTCTTTGTGCTTTCTGTCGCACAAATTTCAACCTCGTGGCTTGAACGTAGCACAGCAAATGAATCTACGGGTGCTACAACCTTTGTGCTGGCACAGCCAAAGGAGAAAAATGTTAATGCAAAAAGCAAACTAGTAAGTTTTTTTGTCATCCATATGTCACTCTTGGGTTTCATCCCTATAAATTAACTATGAGCCAGAAAAGAAAACAGAAATATTTTCTTTAACCTAGCTGATAAACTAATTAAAGTGTGTGAGGTATATTCATGAGTAAAAACAACGGAATCGTACATTCTGCTATCACAAGACAGATTCTTGAGAAAAAGATCAAAAGAAGAATGTCTGCTGCGGCTCTTGGTGATGCATCAGGAAATATAAAAGATCTTACAAACAAGGTTAATGCAGTGCAATCAAGTCTGTCCAGTATCTATGCCGCAATGAGTGGACTGGCAAGACAGATTGGTGCTTTCGACTCTATAACTCAAACTATTCAAGCTACCCTGACAGAGTTGGAAGAAGAGGTAAATTCAATAATTAATTCAACCTTACAAAAGGTTTCTTACCTACTTGAAGACGGGCAAGAGGGTATTATTTCTCACACCATTGATGATAATCAAGATATATTCGAGGTCTTAAACCCGTTCGACAATAAAGATATATTTGTTCAAGTGGTCGATGAGTCTAACTCTGATGAGATCGTTGGCGTATCAGTAGAAATCGAACAAGAAAAAATAACTTTATATATGGCGCATTGTGATGTTAAAGGTCAATATAGGGTTATCCTGATGGGTTGATCGTTAAGTTTCTATCGAAAGATCGGGAGCTTCATATTCCTATAAACTAATTATAAGCATCGATGGTAAACACATTTATGCACGATATTTCCTCAGATGATGCGTGCAAAATAGTAATATATTAGCCGTAACGATTAGATGAAGATAACGCTATCACATCTGGTGATATACAAGTTTATTTTATCAATGGAGGAAAAATAAAATGAGTAGTATTAGTACACAATTTGATTTTAGTGTAGACCTTAACGGTACGCTCACAAAGGTTTCAAAGGGTAGTCACCCTCAAGAACTAGAGAGCAATGCTCAAGGTAATCAGTCTCTTTCACACGCAAGTTGCAAAGTGAAAAAGTTTCTACACGCTATTGAGGTAAAGGGGTTGAAGGTTTGTGAAGATCTTCATATTACCTCGGGCGAACTAGTTGTTCGCAGATCGGCTGAGTCCGGCGGCGAAGATTTTAAAGGCAGTCAATTGGTCAAAGAAGTTGAAGTAGTTTTCGGCTTATTGTCAGGTGCTGGCTCGGCTGAAGACCCTTATGTTTTCACGCATATGAATCCAGCAGCGAAGGTCGTTGCAGGCATTGGTTCAAGCGAACAGCTAGCTACCAATGTTGGAGACTCTGTATATGGCGCAGAAACCCTTACAGGTGACGGTGCTACAGATGCGGAAATTATTGACGGAATCGCCAATGATCTAGATGAGACTCAGGGGAAATGGTATCTGAAGCTTATTAAAGCAGATGGTGATGTACCTACATATCGGGAGTTTGATGCAGTTAACAAGATTCTTGCAGGCACAAACACAAGTCTTTTGGCTACAATGCAGGGTGTAGAGAGCATTCAAGAAGCAATTGATGACGCTTTTGAACAAAGAAACCTTGCTAGAATGCAAAGAGTTGATGCTCTAGAGAGTAAAATCGATGGAGATTTATTGCAACTTGTGTCAGCTTTACAAGCACTTGAACAGAACCTTAGAGACCACTCTGACAACCAGAATGAGTCAATCTACAACTATGCAACAGCTAGACTAGTTGATCTAGAAGCTAGCATTTTATCAGCCACAAACAAGATTATTCTTCATGGAGAATCTGCTAACTTCTGTCCAACCGGTGACTGTGAAGATGCAATTTCTTTCGAGGCAAATGTCGATGATGCAATGGCTGATGCGGCAAAGTGGTTAATTGATGTTGCAGTTATTGATGGCATGAGTGGTAGTGATGCTGTAAGAAGAGATGATTTTGGCTTCCAGTGGGACGCACAAATTGTCGAGGACAGCGGTCAAAAGAAGTTGGTTGTTCTAGCGTCAATGGATTCTTGTGATCAGCACATGACGACTGGCGACAACCCAGTTCAAAAGTGTTACAACTATGTTGTTAATGCTGTTTGGTGTGGTGATCAGCCAACTATTGATGACGGTCGAGCAGATGCTTCTGACCCATCTCTTGATGGTTCATTAGGTGATCCTTTGGATGTTAGATCGACAGGTGCAGATTCTGATGCACATGGCGACGGCGCACAGAGAAAGATTGTAGTAGCTTCATAATTTGAAGGGATAAAAAAATAATTAGAGAAAATATTTCTCAACATTCATTTTTAAAAACTTAGGAGGAAAATGAAATGAGTACAGAAAGTATTACATCTCCAATCGGAGATAAAATTAAAAAATTCCTTTACGCTATGCAAGTTAAAGGAGCACAGGTTTGTGATGGTATTGAAATAACTGCTGATCACGAGCTTTATACTAGTGACGGCACCGCTGTAACATCTTTTGTTAAAGACGTTGAGATGGTGTTTGGAGAATTGGCTGCTGGTGTTTTCACTGCAAAAGGTCATGATGAGATTACATTTGATGCTGACGGTGATCGTAGCGATGGCTTTCGTCATTATTTAAAGTTGACAAGAGCTGATGGTTCTGTAGTATATAAATTAGCAAGAGGTATCAATGATCTTATCATGGATGATGCTGATGCTAGTTTTGTAGATAACCTTAGAGATTTAACTCAACAGGCAACAGATCTTCAGACCGCTATTCAATCAGCTATTGATGCAAATACAGTGGTCACAAATGACGACGTTGATAGATTAGAAACCGCATTTGACAATTATATTGATCAGTTAGACACTGACTTAGATTATGTCAAAGATGAATTTCTAAGAATGGCAAACGTAAGAGATGTACAGATCTTGACAGACATTAAATCAGATCTAACTGAAATGGTGGCGACTGCTCAAAACACTTTTGATTCAGATGTTGCTCACGGAGAATTTTCGGTAGCTGGTCTTGCAGTGTTTAATGAAGCTGTGTTTATGAAAGAATTAGACCCCAATGATACCGAAAGAGCAAAAGTTTCAAACTGGGCTATTTCTGCTAAAGTTCATCAAGATGCTGATGCAGACGATCCTGAAGGTGGAAAAATCCTTAGTGATTCCATTATGTATGAAGCAGAAATTGAGGAAAGGTATCCATATGCTGCTGGTCCACACGCATCATCCGATTCAACCCCAGAAAACGAAGACGACACAAAAGTGCCGTTTTTGAAGATTACAGTTCAGGCTGATTCCTGTTCTGCATTGGGTTCTGATGATTTGGTGGTTATCAACGCTTATTATGGTGGAGATATGACTGCTCAAGATGCATTGCCATCTCACAGTTTTAATTCACTGTCGGATGCAGGTTTCTTGTATAATGCTGATCCTGCTGTAGCCCCAGTAGAGTCTACGTTTGGTACGATTGCTCAGGCAGCGTCCTCGCCGTTACCGGATTCTGATGATGGTGATGATAAGGTTCAGCCAATGACAAGACACAATGATGATGATTAAAGATAGGAATATTACACAAATATAATTTTGTGAAAACTTGAAATGTTTAAATTATTTAGGAGGAAAACAAAATGAGTTTTACGTTTGAAAACGATCTTGCCGGAACAATTACTTCCGTGCAAGAAAATGGGGAGGCTGCTGTTGATCGATCCGGTACAGCGTCGGTTAGCTTTACGGCATGCCCAATGAAAGAATTCCTATCTGCTATCGAAGCAAAAGGAATTAAGTCTTGCGGAGATATTCAAATTACCAGTGGTGATTTATATCTAGCAGACGGAACATCTGACAAGTCTCTTATTAAAGAGGTTAGTCTTGTGTTCGGTGTTCTCAATAATCTAGGTGAGTTTACTCATGTAGATCCAGATCTTAAAGGTATTTCTAACCTCGACTTGGGTCTTGAGTCTACAGATCCGGGTGAATTTGAACCAGAAGAGGGTGATGTTCAAATCATCGAATCCACCACTGTTGCTGAAGAAGCAGCAGCAGCAAGTGCGAAGTGGTATTTAAGACTAGTTCGTCCGGGTGGAAGTATTGTTATGAAGCCTTTTGAGCCATTAAATAACTTAATGTCTGCTGTTGCCGGTTCTGGTAACATTAAAAGTCTTCTTGACGCCATGGGTGAGCTTGAAGAGCTTAAACAAACTGCAAATGGAATTTTGCAAGCTAACGCTTACGCTTCCAAGTTGGATGTTGACGCACTAGAATTAAAGCTTGATAAAGATTTAGTTCTTTTGTCGGACGCTCTTGATCTTTTTGAGAATAGAATGAGCAATCACATTATTGGTGGTGATTCTACTCTTGTCACGGCATGGTTGACTGCTAAGGGTGCTTTCGGTGACCAGCAATATCTCAACTATGAAGGTAGAAAGATGACAGCAGAAAAAGCCCTTTCGTCGTCTGAGATTTGTGCTAATGCTGAAGCAGATACAGTTGCTGGTGGTATGAGAATTACTATCGCCAACGAGCAAGCAATTAAAAATATGCTTATCGATGTTAGAATTTTGGACAAATCTGCTGATAATACTTCAGACAAAGATGATTATGCCACTCATAAGGTACGAAATGACATTGAGGTTTCTTGGCAAGCTCAAAAAGGAGACTTCGGCAGTGGATCTAACACTATTGATGTTATCTACACCGCAGTTGACTGTGGAGATAGTCTAGACGATCTTTATGTTCAGTTTGTAGCTGTAGATTGTGCAACACAATCATTACCGGGAGCTTCATATGCCGCTCATGCAGATGAGTCATATGATATGGTGTTCGGAACAGTATTAACAACTACTGATGATGCTGATTCAGACGCTTCCAAGCAGAGACTTGTATATGGTGAGTCTTCTGAATCCGGCGGCGATGTAATTCAGGGTGTATCTTGGACGCAAAACGTGATTCCGGGTGATCCCTCGATTGAGACCACCTTCACCTTCGAATCAGCAGATGATGTTGCGTTGTTCACAGGTGTCGGCTTCTCGGATGCATGGCTCGCAGTACCAGCGGGTGCAGGCTATCCGAATATCCCAGAATCTGATCCGATGAGTGGTGATCCAAATGCCTATATCAGCGGCAGCGATGCTCAGTTTGGTCAGGTCAGCGGAGATGGTCTGTCGGTCACTTTGTTCGTCTCTACAGATTTCACGGCTGATCCAAATGATGACATGGCACCGGGACTCGGCATTACTTCATCGGATCTAATCGATCTTCATCTGATGCAGATGAGTAGCGGTAGCTAATAATCTTTTATCAACTTGATAAATAAATATTTATCTTTTTTAGATAATATTTGCCCCCCTCGAAAGAGGGGGGTTTTTTTTTAACAAAACGAAATAATAGAAATAGACTATTTATAGTATAGCCATTAAAATAAAGTAAAGTAGAGGTAATAAGTGGCACGGAAAAAAACTTACGTCTTAGATACTAGCGTATATCTAACCGACTTCAATTCAATATACGCATTCAAAAACAACGATATTGTAGTTCCTTTAAAAGTATTAGAAGAAATCGATAAGCACAAAAAGCGGCAAGACTCGGTGGGTTCTAATGCACGAAGAACTATTAAAATTTTAGATGATTTAAGATCCCGAGGCTCGCTTGAAAAAGGCGTGCGTATTGGAAAAGGAAAAGGTATCTTAACTGTTAAGGGCTATGACAGCGAACTTTTACCCGAAGAATTTCCGAGAGAAGATCCCGACAATCAAATTATTGCAACAGCTTTAACCGAGACAGCAAATAATCAGGTTAAAAAAGTTTCTATTGTTTCTCGTGATATTAATATGAGAGTCAAGTGTGATGCACTAGGAATCCCAGCGGAAGATTATATTGTCGGTAAGGTAATCAGAAACGCTCAAGAAATTTATACTGGCTATAAAGAAGTTCTAGTAGACGATGCGGTCATTAATAGATTTTATGAAGGTGAGCCAATTTATCTTTCAGAGGATGAGCACGCTCTACACCCAAATCAGTTTTTAATGCTCGTATCAAACACTAGTAATAAAAAGACAGGTCTCGCTCGTTTTATGTCTTACCCCATGCCGTTAAAAAGAATTAACGGAGAGTATTCCCGTGGTATTTGGGGCGTGACTCCAAGAAACAAAGAGCAACATTTTGGTTTAGATTTGCTTTTAGATAAAAAAGTTCAAGTTGTGTCCCTCATTGGTAAGGCTGGTTCCGGCAAGACTCTGTGCGCTCTTGCAGCAGGCTTAGAACAGGTGTTAGAAAAGAGATCCAAGTCTAAGAGTGAAGATGACTTGGGATACAAAAGATTAATTGTCACAAGACCAGTTCAGCCACTGGGTAAAGACATTGGATTTCTACCGGGTACGCTTGAAGAAAAGATGGCACCTTGGCTGATGCCAGTTCAGGACAACTTACAATTCCTGCTAGGAGATGACAAGGCAACATTAGAAATGTATATGGACAGCGGGATTATTGAAATCGAAGCACTGACATATATTCGTGGGCGATCAATTGCCAACGCATTTATTATCGTTGATGAAGCACAAAACTTAACAAAACATGAATTAAAGACTATAATAACAAGAGTAGGGGAAGGAACAAAAATTGTTCTAACAGGAGACATTGAACAGATTGATAATATCTATCTTGATGAAACTTCTAACGGCTTGACATATGCAGTTGAAAAACTAAAGTCGTTTCCGATTACAGGTCACGTAACACTTCTAAAAGGTGAGAGATCTGAAGTCGCATCCCTTGCAGCAAAAGTATTATAGGAGAATAAAATGATTATTGAAAATCCAAACTTGGTCAAGACAGTTGAGACCAATGGTGAATTAAAGAAAATGTTAGTTGAGTATGTAGGAACTAAGCAGGAACCGGAAGATGGTAATGTGACAGTAGAGATGATTGTCAACGTATTATCAGAAGAGTTCCCAGAGTTTGTAATGGTTGTCGCTGAAGAGAATTGGATGCGAGGCTACGAGGCTGGTTTAGATGATGCCAAGATAGCCCACGGAGGCACTGATGAATGACCCCGTTGTTAATCTTATAAGAGAGAGTCACAATAAAGCAATCTTAGAAAGAAAAGAATATCAGATGTTCGGAGACATATATGTTTATGTAAAAGATCCCCTGCCGAGAGAAGTAGATTTAACATCAGTAATTCAAAAGATAGAAGATATAATCCCACCTCACCTGTCGCATGACGTAGAAGCAATCTACATAGGACAATTCCCAGAATTAATTAATCGTGAGGTCAAGGCTGTATATTCCGATAGCTCAATTTATATTACAAATGAACAAAGCAGCGAAGAAGATATTATCGATGATTTAGTTCATGAATTTGCCCATTCGGTTGAGTCTTATATGGGTATGCACATCTACTCAGACGGATTTCTAGAAAAAGAATTTATAGAAAAACGAAAAAAAATACTTGACATTTTAGTGAGACAAGGTTATAATGTAAATATAGTGCAGTTTTTAGATACAGAATATACTGAAGAATTGGACTATTTTCTTTATAAAGGTGTTGGTTACGATAAATTGAACTTGTTAGCAATTGATATTTTTCCCACTGCTTATTCGATTACTTCTTTAAGAGAATATTTTGCAGTTGGTTTTGAAGAATATCTATATGGAGATCGTCGAAATCTAGAAAGCGTTTCTCCTGTATTATACTCGAAGGTGCAATCACTAATCAGTTCCGACTTTTAAGAGAGGTTAACAGAATGTCATATAAGAAAACAAATATTAAAAAGCAAGAGGTCTTGGTAGACCGAGATATTGGCGAAGCTTATGTAGAAATTACACTTTACGCAAGAGATAGAAAAGATTATCCTTGCAAAATCACTCACAAAGAGGTTAAGGAATTTGCAACGCTCGGCGGGGCAGAGGTTATTGAAATCATTTCTGGTCCAAATGTAATTTCAAATAGGCACGACGAAGTAACAGGACANTGGACTGTTAAGATTCCAACTAAAGATCCTGAGAATAGTACAACAGCGATCTTAAAGCGACGACAGAGAAAGAAGACTAAAGCGTCAAAGACTGCAAAGTAGGAAACAATGCCACATATATCTTTTTCTGAATTAAAAAATTGGAATACTTGTCCGTGGTATCACAAGCTTGTCAATATTGAAAAACTAAAAATCTTTCAAGGCAATGCTTACACCGCTTTTGGTACAGCTATGCACACTGTGTGCGAAGAGAAGTTGCTGAATGAATCTATCAACGAGGTAGAAACATTTGAGTTGTCTTTCTTGGAAGAGCTTAAAAAGCTACCAAAAGAGGTGATTGAAGATCTTGATCACAAGCTCATTGAGAGCATGAGAATTGCAGGTAAGCAAATTTCACCAAAGGTAATTCCAGCTTTAAATAAATATTTTCCTCAAGGTTACGAAGTCTTAAAGACCGAAGAAGATCTTATGGAAAAAATTATTAATCATGAAGGCTATATGTTCAAGGGCTTTGTCGATTTGGTTGTAAAAACTTCTGATAATAAAGTCCACATCATAGACTGGAAAACATGTTCTTGGGGTTGGGATACTCGCAGGAGAAGCGAGCCCATGACGACTTATCAGTTGACACTGTATAAGCATTTCTATGCACAGAAGCATAATGTAGATCCCTCAGACATTGAAACACACTTTGCCCTATTAAAGCGTACAGCTAAGAAAGATCATGTAGAATTGTTCTTGGTTACGTCTGGGCAGAAAAAAACTAACAATGCCCTTAAACTTTTGGACAAAGCGTTGTATAATATTAAAAATGAAAATTATATTAAAAATCGCTTAGCCTGTCATGGACAATACGGCACTTGTGAGTTTTATAATACAAAGCATTGTAGTAGGAGTTAAACTTGAGTAAAATTAAAATTTTAACGCTAGGTGATCATCCCTTTTCACCTACGGGTGTCGGCATTCAGTCTAGACACTTTATCGAAAGCTTACTGAAAACAAATAAATATTCAGTCGTAAGTCTCGGAGGTGCTGCAAAGCACGTCAATAAGAATCCAGTAATCACAGAAGATTGGGGAGAAGATTGGAAAATATTTCCAGTTGGTGGCACAGGAAAGCCTGAAGAATACTTTGGAACTCCCGAGGTAGTTCGTTCGGTGATGAGGACAGAACGACCAGATGTTGTGTGGATTATGACAGATCCAAAGTGGTACAAGTGGTTGTGGCAGATGGAAGACGAAGTTCGTCCACTTGCGCCAATCGTTTATTATCATGTGTGGGATAATTATCCTGTACCATATTTTAACAGAAATGCGTACTTGTCGAACGATGCTATCGTGTCTATCTCAAAAGTAACTCATGATATAGTCAATAAAGTGACACCCGAGTTAGATAATTATTATCTACCGCACACTGTAGACACCGATGTTTTTAAAAAGCTAGACGAAGAAAAGATTTTAGATTTCAAGAAAAACTCTATTGGTGATGAAAATAAATTTGTATTTTTCTGGAACAACAGAAACGCTCGAAGAAAAATGAGCGGGTCTCT
>FUFK010039535.1_pt1 | contig 11239 bp, 9 predicted proteins | sample 1021851 | NCBI WGS metagenome assembly FUFK01 (sample SAMEA51879418, study PRJEB19060) | metagenome
GGTTCAGCCGCGCTTCAACTGGTGAAATGGCGAAGGGCCGAAGTGATTGCTGTCGCGGCTTCTTCCAAAAAGCAGCAGATGCTGGAAATCGGAGCCGATCGGGTCATCGGACGGGATCAGGATTTGCTCGGAAACCTGGAGGAAAAATCGGTGGACGTTGTAATCGATCTCGTCGCGGGTCCTCCCTTCCAGCAATTACTCAAACTCCTAAAACGNGGCGGACGCTATGTCTCTGCCGGTGCCATCGGGGGCCCGCTCGTTTCCTTCGATACCCGGACCTTCTACCTCAAGGACCTCCAACTGATCGGCTGCACCGCCTGGGATGAGCCCGTTTTCCCAACCCTTGTCTCNTGTATCGAGCAAAACCGAATCCGTCCCCTGCTCGCCCAAACCTTCCTCCTCGAAGACATCGCAGAAGCCCAGAAAGCATTCCTGCGCAAACAGTTCGTCGGGAATTTTGTGCTCATTCCTCCTAAAGAGGGTTGAATCTNTTTTTTTCTAAAGATAATAATTTAGGGTAATTTCTCNTACGACTCAAAACATGCCCATTTCTCAAAGANCTTTTGGCGTTACCGGTGAAGGCCGGGAAGTAATTCTTTACACGCTTGCCAACGNTGATGGNATGAGNATCGAGGTGATGAATTACGGCGGGATCATCCGGGCCATTGAGGTTCCAGATCGAAACGGAGAGCAGGCCGACATCACCCTCGGGTTCGACACCCTGGAGCCNTACCTGGGGNGTCATCCTTTTTTCGGTGCATTGGTGGGACGCTTTGCCAATCGGATCGGCAAAGCCCGATTTTCACTGGACGGNAACGAAATTCAGCTTGCTCAGAACAACGGGGAGAACCACCTGCACGGAGGAATCCGGGGGTTTGATAAGAAAGTCTGGCAATCAGAAGTTTTTCAGGATGAGCAAGCCTGCGGCTTAGGTCTGGCCTATGTCAGTTGGGATGGTGAGGAAGACTATCCCGGGACACTCAGTGTCCAGGTCGTCTACACTCTGCAGGGTACGGAGTTGTCCATCGATTATCGTGCTGTGACTGACAAACCGACGATCCTCAATCTGACCAACCATGCCTATTTCAATTTGGCGGGAGGAGGAAACATTCTCGATCACCACATCCAACTCCATGCGGATTTCTTCACGCCGATTGATGAAACCCTGATTCCCACCGGTGAAATACGACCGGTGGACGATTCTCCCATGGACCTGCGCCAACCGACTGCCATCGGNGCCTTGATCGATGCGGAGGACGAGCAGATTTCGCACGGAGGTGGTTTCGATCACAATTTTGTTGTCAGGGGAGCACCAGGCAGCCTGCGTCCTGCAGCACGGGTTATTGAGAAGCACTCGGGGCGGGTGATGGAGGTGTTGACCACCCAGCCCGGGATCCAGTTCTACAGTGGCAATATGCTTCCCGATGCCCTGCCCGGTAAAGCAGATCAGGTTTACCAAAAACGTTCCGGTTTCTGCCTGGAAACCCAAAACTTTCCAGATTCACCGAATAAGCCTCAATTCCCATCACCTGTCCTGCGCCCTGGACAACACTATTCCCAGAAAACCCTTTTCCGCTTCGGCACCGAATAGAATTACGCCGTTTTTTATAACGGGAAAGAAGCAACCTGTCAGGTCACCCATCCTCATTGACAGGTTCAGGATTTTTCCTTTTCAAACAAATCTGTTTGTTTTCCTGAATCCCAGTCATTAAGGTCTTGTCCAACCTCCACTTTTTGGTCCGGCTTTTTGAAAGGTCCTTAAAGAAAAAAAGCAGTTGGATTTACTTTTGTGTGTTGTCGTTTCACCAAAGCTTTTTCAGGAANGATTATTTTTTCCTGAAGGGATCGAAAATGGAGCTCCTGCTCGTTTGAGTGCATGAGTACACTCCATTAAAAAACTGACTTGAATTCAANGTTACTGGACCACGAAAAAGGATGAATTGGTGTGCAGATAAATGAGGAATTTTAAAACCAGAATGAATTGATCAATTTTCTAAAAAACCTANNTACATCTTCGATTTGTTAAGCANNCAAGAACCAGAATCAAATCATGCATTTTGAATTAAGACTNTGGCAATTTACNAAGGGCGTTCGGCATAGAATCGTTTTTGCTGTTTTCATCGGAATGCTTTCTACCATCCTGGGAGTCGCAAGACTGGCACTGCTCGGATGGGTCATTGGTTTGATTTTCCAGGGGCAAAATCTTTCAGGACTGGTTACACCGATTGCTTTAACCGGGGGCTCGATTATCCTCAGAGGCCTTTTCGAGCACTGGAGGATCATGGTGGCTCATCATACCGCAGCCATGGTCCAGATGACCTTGCGGCAAAACCTTTATGACAAGATTGTTGAACTGGGGCCAGGATATGCAGGCAGACAACGTTCCGGAGAGTTGGTGCTTTCGATGGTTGACGGCATAGAACAGTTGGAAACCTATTTCGGAGAATACCTTCCTCAGCTTCTGATTTCGGCAATCACCCCACTTCTGATTTTTGCTTTTGTCGCCTTCCTGGATCTCCCGGTTGCATTGACCCTNTTCNTTGCTGCAATGATTGCCCTGCTGGCACCGTCACTTTGGCATAAATTTGACTTAAAGAAATCTCAGGAGCGTCAAAAAGCTTATGCAGCATTTGCATCCGAGTTTTTGGATGCAGTGCAGGGACTCGCTACATTGAAGTCCTTTGGACAGAGCGGTGCAAGGGCAGCATTTTTAACGAAAAAAGCGAGAGACCTGTTTCGTTCTACGATGTGGGTTCTTGCTACCAATTCGCTTTCGAGAGGAATCACGGATACTTCCATCGCACTCGGTGCCGCGGTCAGTTTAGGACTGGGGGCCCATCGGGTGGCAACGGATCAGATGGAACTCTCTGCGCTTCTCATCATCCTGATGATGGGTGTNGAAATTTTCCGTCCCATGAGGGATTTACGTGCAATCCTCCATCAAGGCATGGTGGGCCAATCTGCCGCCCAGGGAATTTATAAGATTCTTGAGGCAACACCTCCTATCGATGAGGATCCTTCTGCTGAAAAAAGAGATACACTTATTCCTTCCATAACTTTTGATTCGGTATCCTTCGGCTATTTGGAGCATCACAAATCTGTTCACGAAAATCTCCATTTTTCAATCCAGCCGGGTGAAAAGGTCGGGGTGGTCGGTGAGAGCGGTTCCGGAAAGACAACCATCGCCAAACTTCTTCTTCGGTTTTATGACCCCGAAAANGGTTCGATCTCCATTGGCGGTCATAATCTAAAGGGTTTAAGACTCGAACAAATCAGAAAAGAGATTTCGGTCGTCAGTCAGGATACTTTTCTTTTTCATGGAACGGTTCAGGAAAATATCCGTTTTGGAAACCCTGAAGCATCCGACGAAGAAATCGTTGAAGCCGCCAAATCTGCGAATATCCACGATTTCATCAAATCCCTTCCGGACACTTATGAAACATTAGTAGGAGAAAAAGGGATCAAACTCTCTGGAGGACAACGCCAAAGGGTTGCCATCGCCAGGGCGATTCTTCGTGACTCCAAAATTCTGATTCTTGACGAAGCCCTCTCTGCGGTTGATGCAGAAAATGAGGCCATCATTCAGGAAGCACTGAATGAATTAATGAAAGGCAAGACCACCCTGATTCTGGCCCATCGTCTCTCCAGTATCATTTCCTGTGACAATATTCTCGTCTTGGACCAGGGCAAAGTCGTTGAAAATGGAACCCATTCAGCCCTTATGGAAAAAGGAGGACTCTATTCCCAATTAATGTCTCAGCAAGCGAAGGAAAGCACCCACCAACCTCTCAAAGAAATTTCTCCTGCAAACAGCCAAACGGAGAGACCTTTAAATGATCCTTTGGATCAACAGATAAATGCTGAAACAGAGGGCATCGTCAAAGCTGAAGGACTTAACTGGGTGCAGGTATGTAAGGCATTGATGAGTCATATCATGCCTTGGAAAAGAAGGCTGATCATGACTTTTTTGTTTGGAGTGTTGAGAGTCATAGCGTTTATCGGGGTAGGGGTTTTNAGTGCATTGATCGTCATGGCTTTAAAGAACCAGACCCCTTTTGATGATTATCTGATTTTCCTGATCATAATTGCTTCCGTTTCAGGGATTCTTCACTGGCTGGAATCATGGGTTGCCCATGATATGGCGTTCAGGCTTCTTGCAGAGATGAGAATACAGGTCTTCAGNAAACTAGATCAAATTGCTCCAGCATATTTGGTGCGAAGAAGAACTGGAGATTTAATGGGAATCGTCACTCAGGATGTTGAGCTTGTAGAGTATTTTTTCGCCCACACAGTTGCTCCTGCATTTGTTTCGGTGCTTGTCCCTTTGGTGGTTGTCATTTTCCTGACAATGACCCATCCGTGGGTTGCTCTTGCTTTCATCCCGTTTTTAATTTTTGTAGGACTCAGTCCTTTTTTGATGCGCAGAAGTGTGGATGACCTTGGTTCCAAATCAAGAGAAGCCGCAGGAGAATTGGCGGCCCATGCGATTGATACCATCCAAGGGCTTGCTGAGGTCGTCGCATTCCAACAGGAAAAAAATCGGCGTGCAGATTTTGGCAAACTCGGTGAAAACCACATCCAACTCCGCCTGCCTTTCTTTTCAAAACTGACCCTTCAAAAATCCCTGCTCGAAGTTTTTACAGGCCTCGGCGGTTTGGCAGTCGTTACAACCGGAGCCATTTTGGCNGGAAATCATTCGCTCGATCAGGCCATCCTTCCTCTGTTAACGATCCTGGCGATGGCTGCATTTCTTCCTGTTTCTGAAATTGCTCAGGTCGGCAGGCAATTGGCAGACACCCTTGGTTCAACACGTAGGATTTATGCCCTGGAGCATGAACCAGTGACCATCAAAGACGGCCCGCGNAAAATATCCAGTGAAACGGCATCAGAGTTGTCAATTTCCAATGTCGGTTTTCATTACCCGGGGAGATCTCAGAAGGTTCTGGAAAACGTGAGTTTTACCATTCACGGTGGGCAAACGGTTGCTTTGGTCGGACCTTCCGGGGCAGGAAAGACAACCCTGGCGCAACTGCTGATGCGTTTTTGGGATCCTTCCGAGGGAGCCATCCTGCTTTCAGGAAATGATATCCGAGAATACGGACTTGAAGCACTCCGCTCAAAAATCGCTCTCGTCGCTCAGGATACCTACCTGTTTAACAGCACCCTCAAAGAAAACATCCTTATCGCAAAACCAGATGCAAGCTACCCGGAAATGAAAAAGGCCATTCAAATGGCATCTTTGACGGAACTTGTCGAAACCCTGCCGCAGGGGTTTGATACCAAAGTTGGAGAAAGAGGAACCAGTCTTTCCGGGGGCCAAAGNCAAAGGGTTGCCATCGCAAGAGCCTTTCTGAAAGATGCACCGATTTTAATTCTTGATGAAGCCACCTCTCATTTAGATGCTTTGAGCGAAAGTGAAGTACGTGGCGCCCTGGACAAACTCAAAGAAGACCGCACCACCATCATCATTGCACACCGGCTTTCAACCATTCGAAATGCTGACAACATTATCGTTCTCGATGGCGGAAGCATTAAGGAGTCAGGGAACCACGANCAGTTATTGAAGAAGAACGGACTTTATTCCCAACTGGTCTACAAGCAAATGAATTTTNCANGAGGATAGAAGATGATCAATGATCCGGGTTTGAATTTTTAGACGACACAGTGATGAAATCTTCATTGGGCAATCCTGATTTCCTGATCATCGGGGGAGGCATCTTCGGATGTTCCATCGCATGGAATCTCGCGAGAAGAACATCCGGAAGTGTGCTGCTGCTCGAGCGGAGGGAACTTGCAACTGCGACAACCCCTCGTGCTGCAGGATTGATCAGGAATCTTAACCTGAAGAAAGGACAAACTCCTCTCAAAACCTTGACCATAGAGGCGATTTCATTGCTTGGAGANGAATTGGAGGAAACCCTTCAATGGCATCAGGTCGGTGGACTTCTGGTTGCCGAATCAGAAGCCAATATTATGCATTTGGAGACTCTCGAAAGGCATGCCATTGAACATCGTCAAAAATTCCAATGGATTGACAGAACCGATGCAGAGGAAATGGTTCCCTGGCTGGATGGGGNATCAGCCGGAAAGTTTGCTTTGCTTCCGGATGACGGTTTCATCGATCCTTACCTGTTCACCCAGTTTTATGCAAGGGCCGCCAGAAAACATGGCGCATTATTGAAAACCGGGATAGAAGTAACAGCACTTCAAAACTCTGGAAACCGGATCACCGGAGTTCAAACCCTAAAGGGTGAAATTTCAGCAGGATGNGTCATCGATGCAGCAGGGCCNTGGGCGGGTTTGGTTGCCCTTGAGGCAGGCTGGCACTTGCCCATGGCACCGGTGCGGAGCCACTACTGGATAACTTCAAAAGCNCCTGAATTCAAGCAACCGCAACCTTATGTCATTTTACCTGATGCCAATGCCTATGCCCGNACNGAGATGGGGGGACTTCTTTTCGGACTCCGTGACAGAGTCAGTTTGAATCATGACCCCCGGCAACTTCCCGAGGACTTGTCAGAACTCAGGTTTGNTCAGGATCCTGAAGGATGGAACGTCCTTGAGGAACAGGGATCTGAACTGGCAAGGTTTTTTCCAGGGATGGGGACCACCCAGATTGCGCATTACNTCGCCGGNCCTTCTGCCTATACNCCCGATGGTCAGTTCGTGTTGGGGTCCGTTCCGGATGTTGAAGGATTTTATGTGGCCTCAGGTTGCTGCGGTTCCGGAATCGGTGCATCCGGAGGTGTCGGGAGGGCTATAGCAGATCTGGCCATGGAAGGGGAAACAGGGTTTGACCTGGAAGGCTTCCGGACGGATCGTTTTGGGCGGATTGATGCGTTCAGCGCAGAGTGGAGGAATCGTTGTGCAAATGCCCGTTCGGTAAAAGGATAGACTTCATAAGAAATATCTTATCCTGTTGATGATCAATGAGAGAGATTATAGTGAATTCNAATNATTATTTTCATAAGCTCTCAGATTATACTGTTNTGCAAATCAATTTCTTAAATTCAAATGAAGCAATTGAAAACNCATGAAAAACTTTGATTTTGTTTCTCATACAAGTTGGAAAGGTAAAATATATCTATCATCCTTCCCAGGATTAAATGAACAAAAACTATTTGATCATGAGGAAATGGAGCAGACCCTGAAATCAATCTCCAGATTAGGATGCAAATGCATCATTTCTTTAGTGGAGAAACATGAAATTGAAGATATTTGTGGTTTGAATCATTTTACTCACCAATTAGATAAACATGATTTTACTTGGCATCACTTCCCCATTAAGGATTATGAAATTCCAGATAAAACCTTCATGGTGAATTGGAAAAAAAAACATGTAGGATTATTGAATGGGTTAATCAATGGGAGCAATTTATTCATTCATTGCAAAGGAGGTATTGGTCGTTCTGGAACCGTTGCAGCCATGTTTTTAATTGTATCAGGAATGGAGAATGAACAATCAATCCTTGAGGTACGTTCCAAGAGACAGGGAGCAATAGAGAATGAAAAGCAAGAGAACTTTGTGGGATCCTTCGATCCTGGAAACATTTCTTGATGTCTGCAATTAGTTTGTCTATTCTATAAGGGTCGTCTTGACTCTTACTATTCTTGGGTTTTACCATAGGATTTCTCCGAATATTAGGGGTTAGTTATGTGTCCAATATATTTTTGAACGTGTCTTAAGTATAGCCGATTTTGTGTTATTTGCCAAGCATATAGCACTAAATTTACACCTCCCAAATCTGTCGCACTGGCCGCTATTTCTGCGTACATGCCTATAAATGTTCGACCTTGAGGCGTTATTAGTAGCGGACAGTTTTTGGTGCTTATCTACTAAGAAATCAGCAGTAGCTGCTATCTCACTGCGTATCACGAAGTCATCGTCCGATAAGAAATCTCTCTCTATAGTTCTGAAAAACTTGCTGTCATTGTCGCGTAACTCTTCGAGTTTTTCGGTATAGTCTTTTTTCTCTAGTTTGAGGCTTTCTATAGCTTCCTCGAATAAGTATGACGGACACGAAACTCTTGACGATAACTTTCCAGACTTCAACGGTGTCGGAGCTGCTCCTATCTTATTGGATATTAGATCGTATATTAGGGTATCTACTTTTGCTCCCTCTGGTACAGTGTTTAACTTCCCTTGCTTTATCATGCTGTTTACTACAGAAGCATACGTTGGAAGTTGTGTGTCGTATCTAGCACGAGATTCGTACCTATCGCAACTAGCTGTGGTCTTGTGGTCCAATACTGCTAGACGCTTTTCATCTTCCTTATGTTGCAACAATACGTCTATCTTCCCAAGAAATCGGACAGGCAGTTCGATCTTACGCATCTCGATTTTGTCTAGGTCTAGTCGTAGGTCAATGTCATCTGTATAGCCCATTAGGTCATAGTCGCTCTCATTTAGGACTATTTCATAGAATCCTTGCATGTTGTTAGCTTCCCCTAGTTGGGCAAGTCTCGTTAGGCCACCGGTTGACGTAGGCAGATACACTGTATTAAAGGAGGCTGTTGTTTCTCCAGTAGATAGTGTTACATCTTTATATATAGGCAACTCAACAGCGACGATGTCCCATTCCTCTAGTATCTTACTAAAGTTATCGTGCCACCCTTGAAGCGAATTCGTCAGCCTAAGTAGTAGCTCGCTCTCGAAGTTAGCGTCATACTCATTTATATGCTCCTGTTGTTCTTCGATATAGTCGTGTAGATTAGCACTAAGTATCTTATAACAGTCATCTAGTAACGGCAAACAGTGTGGTATGTTGTATTCTTGCACTACAGACAGTATATCCTCCAACAGTCGGTGAAGAATAACGCCATACGTCAAAGATGTACCGACACCGTCAGTATGATAGCCACGAGAATATTCATAGAACCAAAATCTCTCGCATGTGGTCGCACTTTTTTCGGAATTGGTAAAATAGTAAGCTGGATCGCCAACTGGCAACATATTCTCATACCTCGCTACATGCGTGGTTATAGTGTCGGAAGGTCGATTTGACGTTTTATCGTCAGATTTGAAGTTTTTCATAGTAGCATACCTCAGTTGTTGATACTAGTATAATTCACTTCGATTTACACGTCTATTCTGCAACGGTCATTTTTTGGTATAGTCGAAAGAAAAACGTTGGCTTTATTAGTACCTCTATGTCAAAAGAAAAACCTATATCACAGATCGTTGAACCCCACTGTGATATAGGCACTTGCTCGGCACTGCGGAGACAGGGCGTCGCTTTAAATGTCGGCATACACGAAACAAACCCCTAGAGGCAAAAAGCAAGTATGCGTACATTTCTCAAATTATTAATTAACATATTTAAATGAGGCATATTATAGCCAGTAATTATATATAGCATAGCAGCTATGTATTGTCTACTACTTTTCTTGTTGCGTTTTTACTGTAAAGCCGTATAGTTCGCGATATGCGACGCTAACGCCTAGCAAAAAAATGGTTATTAAGGTACAAGCACTCATGGTTATTCGTCCTCTATTAGTGTGTAAGTGAAACTGTTCCCATATAACTTCGACGATTTGCGACAGATAGCCATGAAGATATCAAAATCTTCTGCGTTACAGAACNCCTGACAACCCGCTGACCAACGGTGAACATTCGTTGCTTCTCTTGTGGTCCCACTTCTATGTATGTTAATGCCGAAGTAGCCTTCGACTTGCGTCTCCTCGTCATGGTCTAAAATGCTATCGCGGTTATTGTCCCTATATACCTGTACTTTACCGCCCCTCTGTACTAACGCCTCGTATTGCCCTCTGTGAAGCCCTATCTGGTAAACNCCCCTATATTGCCCAGCTACTAGTATGGCTGTTCCTACNGGTTTTGACGGGTTTTCTAGGTAGAAGAGTCCCGCGTCTGTGGTGATGATGAACGTCAGATCAACCCAATTGTGTTGACTATCTTTGAATACTACATGTAGAGTGTCGTCATATCTTCCTGCTATACGGGAAGAACTGCGAACCCCAATTATGTTAACGTTGTATATACCATTAACAAAAACTCTATGGCCAAGTGCTTCGGCTCTGTCGAGGATCTCTGGACGCATTATAAATCTCCTTTGGTGGTGGCTATTCTATCTAGCACCCTATCTAATGTTCCTTTGATCTTGCCTAGCGACGTAGCTATCAGCTCGATAGCCTTCTTGCTCTCCTCCGTAACTTTTGTGTTAGCGAGGACGTTATCTAGTATCTGACGCTCAAGGTGGTCCTTGTCGGACTCGACTTTCTTTACGACATCATGCCAACGATCGCGAAGCTCGTCCTCTCTTTGCTGATACTGCCCCCTTAACTGATCCATTTCTATCTTTCCGTCAGCGACCATCTTTTCTACTTTATGCACAAAAGTGTCGTGTACTTCGAATAGACGCTTTTCTTGTCGTTGGTTGCTCCATATCAAGTAGCCAGCAAACGCAACAAAAGGCGATCCGTCAGTTAGTAATGGAAGTATTGTTTCGAGCATGTCGGCCTCTAAATAGACTTCAATAGAATGTCATGTAACTTTGGAATGATAGCTAGGACAGCGTCGGTGACTATCTTTGTTTTCTCTTTCTTGGTAACTACACGACCTCCGTCGCTCTGCGAGTCTTTAGCCTCTTGAACGTCATCGATAATCTCTTGTATTAGAGGAAGTAACTCACGAACTAGTGCCACAGCTACTGATATTGCGTTTAATCTCATCGGTATTTCTCCATGCTATATGTTGAAGTATATCACAATATACAGTATTTCCTCGACTATCGCTAGTCAATATATAGATAAAAAAATAAGGTCGCGATATGCGACCCTATTAAGAACCTCCAACCAAAGAGTTTCGTTTTACTCGTACTTGAGTAAGTCCATATTTGCCATAACTACTATTGTTCCGACTACTGGCTGACGTCTACCGTTCTGAAGTTTAAACTGTGCTATAGCTGAAATCTTAGTACCCATAGGCACGTCGTCATCGAAAACTACGTCGACATTGGCTACATCTTCAACGCCAAGATAATTGACTATATTGTATCTTACGAAGTTAGGTAAGTGTACTGCTTTACCTTGCCGAACACCAGCGAAGTTAATGCCAGCTTCTTTTTTCATGCCTACAAAGGTGTCTACGAGCACTTTTCTCATAACGCCGTTAGGTTCGACTATTAGGGCTTTTTGTGGGTTTTTCATAATTATTATCTCCATATATAGAATTAAAGCGACTATCACTAGTCTCTTATAGAATAGCATATATGCTGATAGT
>FUFK010041838.1_pt1 | contig 11238 bp, 18 predicted proteins | sample 1021851 | NCBI WGS metagenome assembly FUFK01 (sample SAMEA51879418, study PRJEB19060) | metagenome
CAATGAACTCAGCAGGAGGAGGTGTAAAATTTGCAGATGGTGGATTATTGAATATGCCATTATTTGCTAGTAATCAATTTAATGCAATCAACAATTCAAATATGTTGAGTGCTATGAGTTCTGGTAGTAGGGTAGTTGTAGTAGAGTCAGATATAACAGACGCACAAAATTCTGTTAGTGTAATTGAATCAGAATCAAAGTTTTAACATATGTTCGTTGATAAAAAAGAAAAACAAAGAAGATTAGATATTTGTAAAAGTTGTAATTTTTACAGAAACTTTTTAATGCTTAAATATCCAAAGTGGGATAGAGGAGCAAGATGTGCTAAATGCACTTGCTTTCTTGATGCCAAAGCAGCTTTAAGTAAAGAGTTTTTTGGNAAATGTCCAATAGATAAATGGTANNATGACAGANATACAAAGNATAGCAAAAAAATACTCAAAAGAAAAACAAAAATATTTTATAGATATACTTAATGAAAANGATAAGTATAATTTAAGTTTTGGTCAACACAAGGCAGATTGCATTTATAAATTATTTGACGAGTGGCATAAATTATTTCCAGCACATAAACAAGATGTAAGNTGTACTAGCTGTAGAAACGCNGTTGTCAAGTTTTTTAAAACTATGCATATAGAGTGGGATACAGAAGTAAAGACACCTAAAAAGAAAANTNGTGCCAAAAAGAAAAGGNAATAAGCCACAAATAATTTACGAATATATAGAGGTCTTAGCTGTTGAACTNAATAAAAGATTTGGAGATCAAGCTAATACAAAAGATATATTAGGTCATTTAGTTGAANGAGGTATGGTTGAGAAGAAAAGACTTAGAAACTATATGATNATTCATGATTTTGATAATTTACTTGTTTCAAACAAAGGTAATAGAACTGCAACCTTTATGGATCTTTCTATAAAGTATGATATATGTGAAAGTCAAGTACAAAACGTAGTGTATAAAGATAGAAAAAAAAGCAAGTTGTCAGAGAACGTAACTATGGCGTAAATTTTTTCTAAAAATTAGGAATCAATATTTTCTTTTCATATTAATTTTGTATTGTGAATAAATGGTACGAAATCAAGAACCAAGCATCAGAATATTCTGATGTGTACATATTTAATGACATTGGCACTTTTGGTATAACAGCACAAAAGTTTGTTGATGACATTAAAAATCTAGATGGTCGTGACATCGCTTTACATATTAACAGTGTAGGTGGTGAGGTTTTTGAAGGCATGGCTATGCACTCTATTATTAAAAACAGAAAAGGTAAAACTGTTGCATATATCGAAGGTATTGCAGCTAGTATTGCTACTGTTATTGCCTTAGCTGCTGATGAAGTAGTTATGACAGAAAACTCTTTGTTTATGATTCATAATGCATGGGGTAGTTCTCAAGGTGATGCCAAAGAGATGATGAAACAGGCACGAGTGCTGGAGAAAATAAGTAACGAAATAGCAGAAATATATGTGAAAAAAACTGGCAAGTCATATGATATGATTATGGACTTGATGAGTAATGAAACATGGATGACTGCTGAAGAAGCATTTGAATATGGATTTATTGATAGAATATCTGATGCAATTAAAGTTGCAGCTAAAGCAGATGTATCAATTTATAAAAACATGACAAATGAAAAAGTTAATAAAATCCTTAATAGTAATATAAAAAATAGTAAAATGACAGAAGATTTAAAAAACTGGTTTAACAGTAAAATCGATGAAATCGTTACTAAGGTAAAAGGTGATAATAACTCTGAAACTGCTGTTTCTGACGTTGAGATTACTATTGCTGACAAAGAAGAAGTNATGAATAAACTTACAGATTTTGAAGCAAAACTATCTGAAGCTAACGAAACTATTTCTAATCTTACAGAAGAAGCTGCATCTTTAAATGGAGAGAAAGCAACTTTGACTGAAGAGGTAGAAAGACTAACAATTTTATTGAATAAAACAGAAGCTACTGGTACAGAGATAAAAAAAGATTCTGAACCAGCAGTTATTGAAGATAAAGTTGTAGATGCTAATACAGAGTTTTACAATGGTTTAGCAGAAATGATTAAAAATAAATTAAAACACTAATTAAAATAAATAAAAAATGGCAAATGTAGCAGCAAAAGGTACTTTCGCAACATACGAGGGTGCTAATTTAAATCAAATGTTTTTTGAGCCAGTATTCAAGAGTGACAACATTATGCAAAACTATAGAGTAATACCTAATGTTAAGCATAAAGTTAATGTCTATACGAGTGCAGCTCTTAAAAAAATTGTTAGAACTTATACTGATTGTTCTTCATCTAGTACAGGTTCTACATTTAATGTTGAAAACAAAACATTAACAGCAGGAAGAATGAGAGTAGCTCTTGAGCAGTGTTCAAAAGAATTTTTTGGAACATATATTGAGGAGTTATACAAGAATGGAGTAGACGTAAATAATTTAGAAGGAACACTATTAGCAGACGCAATCTTAAATAGAACTGTATCTGGTATTGGTTCAGATGTAGTTAGAATTGCTTGGGGTGGTGACACTGCTTCAGCTTCTGATGACTACAAACAAATGGATGGTTGGATGAAATTGATGGGTGCTGGTTCAGCTCCAAGATTTACTNNNAATGCAGCAGGAACNGANAATGAGCCAANTNTNTCAGAAGTTNTNNNTGNATTAAGAAAANTATATGATGAANCNCCAGCAGCTCTTCAACAAGTTCCAGCAGCAGAAAAGAGGTTTTTTGTAACACCATTAGTCTACAACACTTACCTACAACAATTAGAAGGTAAAGCAGCAGATCTAGCATTAAGAAACGAAATTGATGGTGTATCAAGAGTTACTTACAGAGGAATACCTATTATACCAATGTATGAGTGGGATACTATCTTAGCAGATACAGACCCATCTCTATTTGCTAACACAGCAGGTGGTGTAACAACTAATTACACTCAGGGTATATGCTACGTTGCAACTGATAACTTAGCTATTGGTTCAGATGTAAATGACCCAGAATCAGCATTTAAAGTATTCTACGATGATTTAGAAGAAAAAATGTTTGTAAGAGGTTACTTCAAGTTAGGAGTACAGTATATGTTTGATTCACTATATAAGTGGGCAATATTCATATAAAAATAATGTAATAAACGAGAGGGTGTAAAAACCCTCTCATATTACCTTTAATAACTTTTAAAAATAATAACATGGCAATAGATAAAGGTATAGCTATAAATCATTCAGATTTATTATCAACAGGTGGTATAAAACAAATATTGCTTAGAAGTTGGCAAGACGATGATGATGTTACTTTTAATAATGATGCTGGTAGACATGATATTACAAGTATAGTAGATACTGGTAATTCAACAGCAGATTGGTTTGCATATGAATTTAAAAATGAAGAAGCATCTTTAACAGTAAACGCTACTAAAGAGAATGGTTCTACATTATTTGAATGTAATTTAAGTTTTATGTTACCAAAATTAGGTAAGGCAAAGTTTCACGAATTACAAAACTTGTTGCAAGAGTGTATGATGGCTATTGTTATAGATAGCAATGGTACAGAGTTAGTTATAGGTTGTAGTGAAAAGTATTTAAATACAGCAAGTGAATTTAGAAGTCAAACTTTTTTAAACCTTGTGAGCATGGAAGGTGGTACTGGTACAGCTTTTACAGATATGAATGGATTGACAATTAATATGACAGCAAGACAATTTGAATTACCTAGAGAATATACAGGTACATTAAATTTTTACACTGATGCAACACCATCAGCTACTTTAAAAGCAACTTCAAGTTAATAATTAATAACAATTAAAATTAAAAAATTATGTCAATAGAAACAGGTTTAGCAATAGGATGCACAGACGTTCAAGCTGTAGGTGGTATTCAAAGAGTGTACATAAGAAAATGGAATAGTAATGGTAACAATGATCAAGTTGTAATNAATGCTGGTAATCATACTGTAGATTCAATAGCAGATAGTAATGGGACTAATTCAACATGGGGTGTTTATGAAACTAAAATTGAAACTGCTGATTTACAAATATCAGGTACAAGCGAAAATGGTGTTAGTACATATGAGTGTACTTTGACTTTTATGTTACCTAATACTGATTTGACTAAATTAACAAGGTTACAACAGTTGACTAATGAACCTTTAATGGTAGTAGCTGTTGATAGTAATGGTGATCTAACAACAGCTACAAGTTCTGCTGGATCTCCAACGCATTTAGTTTTAGGTATAAGCAATACGTTAACAGGTAGTGATCAAAATTTAGATATATCAGCAAGTAGTCATTCAGGTTTTAGACCACAAACATTTGCTAGAATAGCAAGTATTGAAGGTGGAACTGGTGCAGCTTTTGCAGATCAAAATGGTGTAACAGTCACTATAACTTGTACTCAATATGAGTTACCAAGAACATACTCAAATGGTACTCCTGTATCAGTAACTGGTACAGTAGCAACATTTGTTTAATAATTTAATTTAGGTTGGTATAACCGTAAAAAACAAAATGTTTTTCCTATATTTAAATTATGTGTAATTGTAAACAAATAAAAGAATTACCAAGTTTAAAAATATATACATTTATGGGTACTTACAAAGCAAAATATAAAACAGGAGCATCAGTAAAAAATGGTGTTACAATCTTTTGGGAGACAGCGACACAGGAAGAATTAGCATACGCTTATGAAGAATTAGGAATGACAGGTGCAATAGAAAAAATTTCAAACACTAAAACAAAAGATGAGTCAAAGAAAAGTAAAAAGTCAAACAAGAACATCAGCAAAAAGTAAAACAAATACTTTTGAGTTTGGTGTTTTTAATTTATCTACTCCTCAACATATAGAAGAACCTTTAGATTTAAAAAGGGTATATACTGATTACATTCCTTTTGGGCAAAACAATTTATTTCCACAATATCTTGCAGAACTTAAAAGAAAATCATCGACACATAGAAGTGTATTGGCACAAAAAACTATATTTACAAGTGGTGCTAAGTTTGTTACAAAAAACGAAAAGCTAAAAGATTACATAAGAGATGTTAATGCAGATGGCGAATCTCTAAGACAAGTTTACAAAAAATTAGCAGACGATTACTATACATTTGGTAATGCATATTTAGAAGGTGTGTTGTATGAAGGTGGTATAAATCTTTATCACATAGATGCAACAACAGTAAGAATGTCAAAAACAAAAAAAGAGGTTTATATACATCCAGACTGGGCAAGGTATAAAACAGATAAAGAAAAAACAAAAATTATACCTTTATATCCAACTGTCAAACGTAACAGATTTATAATGCATTTTCAAGATTATGAACCAACATTTAACTTTTATGGATTACCAGACTATGTAGCTGCACTAGAACACATTGCAGTAGATTATGAGATTGGTAAATGGAATCATACTAAATTTCAAAATGGTTTTCAACCTTCAGCTATAGTAGAGATTAGTGGTGATATGGGAGAGGATGAAGCAAAGAAGATGGTGAAAGAAGCACAAAAGAAATTTGTTGGAGAAGGTAACAATGGTAAGATATTATTTATAGTAAAAAATGGTGATACTTCACCTGCTAATGTACAAATAATAAAAGATGATCAAGAGGGTAGCTGGTTAGATTTACAAAAGATTACTGATCAAAATATTATTACTGCACACAGATGGCAACCATCTTTATCTGGTATAGTAAGCTCTGGTAAGATGAATAACACAGGTAGTGAAATCAGAATAGCATATGATTTATGTATGACTACTGTAATTAAAGACACATCTGATATGTTGTTAAATGGTATAAGAGCAATATTATTTAAAGAGCTTGATTATAAGCCAGAAGAGCTAATGATACATTTTGAACCACCTATTTCTTATATTACAGATATAGATGTTAAAGAAGTGTTAACTATAAATGAGCAAAGAAAATTATTAGATGAGGACTTTCCTCTACTTGAAGGTGGTGATATGTTTATTGCAGACAGAGAAATAATAGTTACTCAAAGAGATGATGATGGAGATGGAGTGATAGAAGAAGAAAAATCAGTAGAAATACAGCAGTAATATGGCAAACGTAAACAACAAAGCAACATTAGTAACAGCAGCAGAAGTAATTAGTAATAGTTTTACAAATGCTAATACAGACCCTGCACTCATATCTAGCAACTCAATTTTACTTGCAGAGTTGGCACATATAAAACCTATTCTTGGTAAAAAGTTTTATGAAGAGTTAAAAACACAACATGATCCAACNGGTACTTTGTCAACTGCTAATCAAACATTAATGGATGATTTTTTAACAAGAACTTTATGTTGGTTTGTAAGATTTGAAGTTATTAATGAGATACAAAGCAATAGTTCAAGCATGGGGATTGTACATAATATAGATGAGTTTTCTTCTATTGTAGACCCATCAGAACTTAACGCTTACAAACAAGACACATATAGAAAAGCAAGTATATACCTTAAAGATATGATGGATTATATTGAGGATGAAGATCAAAGTGGTCAATATCCAACATATGCAAACAATACTCCAAATAGAGGTTTTGCATATAAAAATCATGGTATAATTATGTATGATAGNATATATACAAAAAATTATCATCCAAGAACCTACACAAGCTACAAAGATTTTTGTCCTTGTGATAATTGTTAATTATGGCTATAAACGAACATAAAAATTTAGATGATGCAAACAGGCATCAACCGAAAGGTTTTGAATCAGCAGCGAATGATACAGTATTATCAAAAGACATAGGTACTGGTACTGCTAATACAGATGGTAGTTTAGAATATCAATCAAAAAACTTAATGGGTAGTGTTGATTATACTATTATAGGTTATATACAAGCATCAGACTATAGTAATGCTAACTATTATAGAGCTGCACATATAACTGATAATCAATCACCTTTTCAGTATAGTATAGATACGAGTCAAACAGCAGTAACCAGCATAGTTATACAACCTGCAAACTTAATAACAAGGTCGTCTAATTTGGTTGTTGATTCAGATTCAACTGTGTATAAAATTACTGGGTGGCTAAATTCAAATGGTACTGACACAGTTACATTAGCCATAGCAAAAGTAACACCTACTGCTGACGATACAAGTAACATGAATCCAGTTGTTATAGATGAGATTGCAGTTACAGGTTTAGGTAGTACACAAAAATTAGTTAGAATAAATGAAACCACAATAACTAGTTCTTCTTTGACTGCTGGTGATTTCCTTATTGCTTTTATCAAAGATGCAGGTGCTGGTTCAAACAATATATACTGGCAGGTTAAAATATGTACAACAAAATATTAATATTAAAATAGAAAACAAATGAGTAGATACGATTCAGACAACACATTACTACTAGAGATGCTAGGTAAAGGTGTAGGACACAATATTTTTACAACAGATGCACAGACTGATAAAGATTATTATGCAATACATTTTATACAAGAAAGCGTTATATCAAGTATTACAGTAGCTAACGCTGATGGTGATAGTAACTTACAAACTACTATACCAGCAGGTACTACTATCTTTTTGCGTATAACAGCAATCACTTTAAGTAGTGGTTTAGCAATAGGTTATAGAGAATCAGACGGTGATCCAACAAAATAATGTTACAGCTTGGAAATAAAATTACTGTAGGAGAACCTGTATATAAGTTTCAAAACAATCATAGCGTAGACTTTGACGGAGTTGATGACTTCATACAGCTAGGTCAACCTATAAGCTATACACAACACACTATAAGCACTTGGGTAAAAGTTAGTGATTCTGATGATAGTAAAACAATTATAGACGCTAGAGATGCTAATGATGACGGTATAAGAATATTTTTAACATCAGCAGAAGTTGTAACATACCAACTAAACACATCTGATATTACTTCAGGTAGTGCAATAAGTGTAAATGAATGGCATCATATTGTAGCTACTTATGACGGCACAACACAAAAACTATATATAGACGGCAGTTTAGTCAGTAATGCTACAACCTCACAAACAATAACAACTACAACAAACGCAGAAATAGGTTCAAGAAACTTTAGCGACAGAGCAAATGAGTTTTTAGGCAAAATAGACGAATTAGCAATATTTGATCGTGCCTTGACAGCAGCAGAGGTTACAGAGATATACAGAATAAAGTATGGTGCTAACTTAGTACAGAATGGTAGGTTTGATGAGTTAGGTAGTGAAATAATGACTGACGGTAATTTTAGCGAAGGTTTAACACATTACACAACAAATAATGTGCAAGTGTCAGATGGTGTTGTTTCTTTTGACAGTAGTTCGGATTGGATTTTTCAAAATCATGGCTCATCATTTACAACAGGTAAAACATACAAAGTAACCACAGAGGGTACAGGAAATTTAAGATTTAGACATGGTTTTGCTAACACAGCAGGTACGTTACAAGCATTTTCAGTAGGTACTAATATTTATTTTGTCGCAGATAGTGATACTAACAGAATACAGTTTTTTGGTAGTGCTTCATCAACTGATGCAACTTTATCTAACATATCAGTAAAACAAGTAGACCCTAACGACAGGTTTACATTAGGTACAGGTTTTTCTTTTGGTGATGAAAAAATGATTGCAACAGAAGCAACAGGTAACCTATTACAAACAAACGTATTTACTATTGGTAAAACATACAAAATTACTTTTACAATAAATGAAGTAACAGCAGGTAATGGAGTAAGAGTATTATGTGGAACTACGAATGGTACTGTAAGAACTACAGCAGGTACTTACTCACAGATACTAACTTGTGCAGGTTCAGCACATTTATTTGTAGACCCAAATATTAGTTTTACAGGTAGTATTAGTAATTTAATGGCTGAAGAACAAAAATATGTAGCTACTAACCTTAAATTAAATTCAATACCTTACAGCTCAAATGGTCTTAGAAACTATTACAGAATGGGTGATGGTTTGTTAGATAAACATCCAGCAGATAATTCTACATTGTACAGTACAAGGGGTTTAATATGTGATATGATAGAACCAAGTTTAGGTACAGAACTAATAACAGACGGTGATTTTCCTGTAGGTACAAGTGCTTGGACTTTAGGTACAGGTTGGTCATTAGAAGCAGGTGCTTGTGTTAGAAGTGGTGCGAGTGATAATTCAGATTTTAGACAATCAATAAACATTACTGCAACCAAACTATATAAAGTGTCATACACAAGGGTTTATGTAAGTGGTACTAGGACTACAAATTTATTTTCAGATTATGAAACTGACGGTTCTAACATAACTTTAGGAGATTATAGAGGAACAGAAGAAACTGTAACAGTTGTATCTTTCTTTATGCCTACNTATACAGGAACAGTTCCAATTAGAGTTTTTGGTATAAATGATTGGACTGGTAAAATAACAAATGTAAGTGTCAAAGAAGTAAATGGTGTTGCAGGATTAATGACAAATATGTTAAATACAGATATAACAAATGACGTACCAAGTTAAAAATTAAAATTATGAGAAAATACGCAATATGTGACATAGAATTATTAGACGAAGTAGATGCTGAAGGAGAACCAGTATTTGATTTTAGCAAAGTATTACAGTCTAGTAGAGAAACAATAAGAGTATCTAATGACGGATTACTATTTATAGCTAAGTGGGAAGGAGAAACTCCTTTGTTTCTAAATGACGTAGATACTTACACACACGCAGAAATATTAACAGAACTACAAGGTTCTAATTGGATAACAACAGAATAAAAAAAATAATATGGCAACAACAGTAACAGCAGCAGATTTAAATGTAACAATAACAGAGAGCATCACTCTAAATGGTGTTGTATATGGTAATACAAAAACCACAACAATTACATCCAATACAAAGGCAGAGCAAAGAATAATGAATATTGCAGGTAGAGGAGCAGATGGTAGTGAATACACAACAATAGTAGGTTTTGGATCAGCAGATTCAGCTAGTGATGTAAGAGCAGCAGATTTTAAGTATGTAAGAATTACAAATTTAGATAGTGCAACTGATTTAACTTTGAGATTAAATAATGGAACAGATTTTGTTTATATGCCTGTAGAAGCAGGTGACTCTATAGTATTAATGGGTAGTGGAATAGATCACACAGCAACTTCTGGTGGTGATGCAGCCAATACATTAGTAGCGTTTACAGCAATAGCTGCTCAAGCTCAACACGCTTCCACTTCAGTAGATATAGAATTTTTAGTAGTAACAGCGTAATGAAACCTTTATCAGAAAATAGCTCTGTAAATATAAATGTCAAAATGATTGGCTTTATGATAGTGATAATATCTTCTGTTGTTGGTGGTTGGTTTAACCTAAAAGCAGAAATTAGAGAAGCTAAGAAACTGCCAGAACCAATAATGACTGAGCAAGAGTTTATTTTAAGAGAACAATTACTACAACAAGCAATTTTTCAAACACAACAAGATATAGCAAAGATTGAAAAATCTATACAAAGAATAGAAAAAAAGTTGAGATAATTATGGAAGATATTTTGCAGTTAATAGAAGGTTATGGTTTACCATTAGTTTTATTACTTGGTGCTTTATATGCATTATATAGATTTTTCTTCTTTAGCATACATGAAGTAAAGAATACATTTTCTAAACACCATGAAAAAAATGCATCTAACATGGAGGAAATAAAAAAGAAAATTGATATTATTTTAGAATATATAAGAAAACTATCGTGAGTGTATTTGGTAAAATATTTTCAGCAGGAGCTGGTGAGCTAGTAAAAAATGTAGGTGGTGTTTTGGATAATCTGACAACTACTAAAGAAGAAAAATTAGAAGCTGAAAGAAAAATTAAAGATTTAATTATGAATTATGAAGCCGAGATGCAAAAACAAGTTACTGAAAGATGGAAACTTGACATGAACTCTGATTCATGGTTAAGTAAAAATATAAGACCATTAGTATTAGTGTTTTTAGTAATCAGCACAGTTTTGCTTGTATTTATTGATGCAGGTTTCATAAATTTTGAAGTTAAAGATTCATATGTAGATTTACTTCAGTTAGTTTTAATTACAGTAATAGGTGCATATTTTGGTGGTAGATCATTTGAAAAAATAAAAAAGTAATGGCTAAAAAAAATGTATTTGTTTTCTTACAAACACCAAAAAGAAAAAGAAAAGGTGTACACGCAAAAAGTAAAACATCAAAAAACAAAGGAGCAAACAATTATAAAAAGCCATACAAAGGTCAAGGTAAATAATGAAGCTAAAATATTTTAAGAAAAAAGAATTTAAATGTC
>FUFK010045100.1_pt1 | contig 11236 bp, 7 predicted proteins | sample 1021851 | NCBI WGS metagenome assembly FUFK01 (sample SAMEA51879418, study PRJEB19060) | metagenome
AAGTTACTCTTTCTAAAATAATCTTTTTAGATGAGGATAATTCAGACATCCTAGATTATCTCAATCAAGATTCACTTTTAATAAATAATGGCAATGGAATAGGTGCAGCTTGCCTTGCATTAGGAATAAAAACACTTTATCTTCACCATACCGTATGGCACTTTTGGCATACATCACATAGTAATTCATTAGCTTATCCATGTGAATTTAGAAATTCCAGAAATAGAATTAACGATCTTAGAAGTATTATTAAATTAGCATTTTTACCTGAAAATATTCCATATGATTTTGAGAAAAACTTCTATAGTAAAGGTGTTATTCATAATAAAATTTCAGATTACCTGACGCGTCATAAAGTCTGATATCGTCTATTGTGTATTCACCAGACACTGTACGAGGGTCAAGGACCCACACAAAAGTAGCTACATTAGGTGTAACAGTTGTATCCAAAGTTGCGTTATCAGTTGCAATAGCTGCGCCACCCTCAAATTTAGGACTCTCTAGTCTTCCATAAGCTCGAACTAAAGCATCTTCTTGATCAGTTACTAAAACTTCTAATGTAACTTCAATATTTGTAGAGGTATCTCCATCGTTACCCGTAACTGAAAAATCACCAATGGAAATTAATTCTGGTGCATTGTTGTCAGCTAACACATTATCAATATCAATACTGGTAACAAAACCTTTACTATCCAAAAGCGTTTTTTCATAAGTAATTTGATCCCCACTGGCATTGGTAAGCTTGATGAGTCTCACGAACCAGATACCTGACGGTGAAGTTGATGGTGCCTCGTAAGTATGTTGATAATCAACTTTGAAATTTTGAGTAGATACCGACTCTGCTGTTGTCCAATATTGCGTTTCGCCAGGGGACTCTAGAAGAACTTCAATTTGACTTGGCTCAGTATATGAGTCAACTGTCATATTAATATAAATTTCTGGAGGCTCAGAATCAGACTCACCATTTTTTCCGCTCAAGTTAAAATCGATAATATCCTCATCAAAATTAGACACTGAAACTGTAAAAACATCGGCATTTAAAGGTGTAATGCCTTGAACCCTATTGCTTGATTGTGCTGAGACAGCTACCGTAAGATCATAATTATTGTCAAAACCTACATCATCAGGATTCTCATAATCTGGAGGAGACTTAAAAAATAATTCCCCATCTGAATTTATAGTAAATAGATTGGCATCGTTACCCGAAATACTGAAATAAAATGGATCTCCTTCCGCGTCGAAAGCATCAAAATCATAAATAGCGGTTGAAGAACTAGTATTTTCTTCAAAATCTCTGCCTGATATAAAGTTTGTAAATTCAGGATCACTATTTCCTGGAGCTGGAGTTGGCTCCGGTGTTGGCTCCGGTGTTGGTTCTGGAGTTGGTTCCGGTGTTGGTTCTGGAGTTGGCTCCGGTGTTGGTTCTGGAGTTGGCTCCGGCGTTGGTTCTGGAGTTGGCTCGGGCGTTGGTTCTGGAGTTGGTTCTAAACTTGTTCCGTCAGAAGTAATGGTATACCAAACTCCCCCAACTCCATTTCCACTAACACTTGAGTCATCAGAATCATTTGAATACTGATAAATTGGCTTATTATTTATCAAGACAGTATTTGTTTCACTGTGTTTAGTAATCTGGGCGGTAATATTTGTAGCAATTGAGAAACTATCGGTTGATTGATCGGTAGTAACATAAGGCCAAGCATTTCCTTCATAGGTTGGAACACCATTGCTTTCATCTGGTGTATAAACATAAACTGTTCTTAATTCTGAACTAGCATTTCCCCCCGGGGTATTTCCACTATTTGCTTCAGAAGCTTGAATGACATCGTAACAATTTCCATCAAAACAACTGTTGATCGTAGATAAAGAGAATGGGGCTGGTGTTGGTGCTGGAGTTGGGGCTGGTGTTGGTGCTGGCGTTGGAGCTGGTGTTGGGGCTGGTGTTGGTGTTGGAATAGGTGTTGGACTTGAATCGCCGCCACCGCCGCCGCCGCCGCAAGACACCAAAACAGCAACCGAAATAAAAGTTAAAAAATTAAGGAATTTTTTTTCGAATCTCTCCATTATTATAATTTACTTGTGTAGATTAATAATACATTTTCGGGTATTTACTAATCAAACTCAACGCCTTGAGCCAGCGGTAATTCTTCCCCATAATTTATTGTTGCTGTCGTTCTTCGCATGTAGACTTTCCAGGAATCAGATCCAGATTCTCGGCCACCACCCGTATCTTTCTCACCTCCAAAAGCGCCACCAATTTCAGCACCACTTGTTCCTATATTCACATTTGCAATTCCACAATCTGAACCTTCAGGTCCTAAGAAAAATTCTGACTCTCGGACGTCATTGGTAAAAATCGAACTACTTAAGCCTTGCCTCACTGAGTTTTGCAAACCCACTGCTTCTTTTAAGTCTGTAAAAGGCATGACGTATAAAATAGGAGCAAAGGTTTCTTCGTGCATTTCATCGATATGCTCATTTGTCTCAACTATTGCAGGCGTCACATAAACTTCGCTTGCATGATCTATTCTTTCTCCACCAGTTACTGTTAAGCCTTTAGACTTACATGAGGCTAACTTCTCCTGCATTTGATTAAAACTTTGTTCAGAAATTAATGGCCCAACTTGCGTAGACCTATCCATTGGATCGCCAATCTTAAGCTCACTAAAAGATTTTTTTAATTTAGTTAAAACAACCTCATGAACATCATCATGCACAAATAATCTTCTAAGTGTTGTGCATCTTTGGCCAGTAGTTCCAGCCGCAGAAAAGGTAATGCCTTTGATTGTGAGATCAAGGTCTGCAGAAGGGCAAACGATTGCTGCATTATTACCACCTAACTCTAGTAAAGAGCGGCCCAACCTCTTAGCTACTTTAGGTGCCAATGCTTTACCCATCTCACAACTACCTGTTGCTGAAAAAAGTGCTATACCTTGATCTTCAGCAAGTTCTATTGCTGCCTCATTACCTCCTTTTTTAATTAATACTAAATCTTTGTGTTCATCTGCTACTTCGTCCCAGATTTTTTTGACGAGATCAGCGCACCCCTCAGCATGTGGGCTTGGTTTCCAAATAATGCTATTTCCACAAACAGCAGCTAAACAAAAATTCCATCCAAAAACCGCCACTGGAAAATTAAAAGCTGTCACACAACCAACCACTCCTAAAGGCTGCCATATTTCTTGAAGTCGATGATTGGGTCGCTCACTCGGCATAGTTAGACCATATAGCTGTCTACTTAGACCAGTAGCAAAATCGCACATATCAATTACTTCTTGCGTCTCACCTTCACCTTCAGAGATTATTTTTTTGGCTTCTTTGGTAATTTGTTCAGAAACTTTTAGTTTTTGCGCCCTTAATGCTCCACCAAACTTTCTTATATATTCTCCACGAGTTGGGGCCGGCAATTTGCGCCATTTCAAAAATGCTGCGTGGGATTTATTGGTGATATTAATTGTTACCCCTATTCGTTTCTTGAGGCATCTCTTAATGCTCTAAATTCACTCTTTATATACCAATTTGGATATTCACCAGAATTAGCAAGGTCATCTATGAAATTAGTAAAAATATCCATATCTTGCTCAATACCTTCCCAATCCCAATCATCTCGAACCTCATCTGAGGGTTTATGGTAATCGTTAGCGGTATAATTTTTTGCCAATTCTAATCCTTTTTCTATTCCACCATTTACAAGATCTATCCCAGGATCCGCATAGATCATAGGAATGCCTTTTTTGGCAAAATTTATGTGGTCTGATCTGTAAAAAAATCCAGCTTCTGGAGATTTGTCGGGCGCCAAATATTTGCCTTGCACCGAAGCATGTTTATCCAAAACAGCTTCTAACTCAGAGGCACCATAACCGATGATAGTGATATCTTTTGATTTACCAATCGCAGGAAAAGCATCTAAATTCAAACCACCAATGACATTACGATATTCAAAAGGAGCATTTTCGACTAGATAAGCAGAGCCTAATAAGCCTGACTCTTCAGCTGTAAGGCCTATGAATGCTACTGATCTTTTAGGCTGTCTTTTTGCAAATGTTTCAGCCATATGCATAACCGCCGCTGTTCCTGTAGCGTTATCAACTGCGCCATTATGGATTTGATCGCCTTCAAGACTGGTATCTACTCCCAAGTGATCCCAATGGCCCATAATTAAGACAAACTCTTCAGGAGCTTCTGAACCTTCTACATATCCAACAACGTTATGTGAGTCTGAAGTACGAATTGAGTTAATCATTTTAGAGCTTAGTTTCATTCCTTCCATGGCTACAGGTTGAAAATCCTTGGACAAAGCTAAACTTTTCATTTCAGCGTAGCTTGTGCCCATCTCAGCAAATAATTGTTCAGCTAGATCGAGTGTAATCCAACCCTCGAGCGCAGATCTACCCAAATTTTGATCAGCAAAAGTGAGATTCAATTGCTCTCCAGACCAGCTACCTTCAACAACACCCCAACCGTAAGAAGCTGGTGCAGTTTCATGAATGATTAAAACTCCGGCTGCACCTTGTCTTGCCGCTTCTTCATATTTATAGGTCCATCTCCCATAGTAAGTCATAGCTTTGCCGTTAAATTCAGTACCTTTAAGCTCAAATCCAGGATCATTTATCAACATGACAACTGTCTTACCTTTCACATCAACCTTATAATCATTCCACTCATACTCAGGAGCATTCACTCCGTAGCCTACGAACACTAGATCACTATCTTCAAAGGCTACTTCTTTTGTTTGTCTAGTAGTCCCATAAACAAAGTCTGTTCTGTAATCTAGATCTAGCTTTTGTCCGTTTACTGAAAGATTAAAATAGGACTCATCAACAATTAGATTTATACCAGTCAGATTTACCGGCATCAGATAAGATCCACCAAAAGAGCTTAACCCTAAAGATTCGAAGTGGTTTGCAATATAGTTTTTAGTTTTTTCTCCGCCAAGAGTGCCAGGTTTTCTGCCTTCAAATTCATCTGAAGCAAGTGTTTTTACGTGTTCTTTATATTTTTCAAAATCGGATTCTGGTGCACAACCAGCAAGTAAGAGCAGTAATAAAAGATAAGGTAATTTATTCATCATTGATAAATTATAAAACATTTAGACTAGATCAGTTTTAATTTATTCAGTGACTTCTGTCATCTCAACAAGATTAAACGAAACATTTACCACTCTGGGATCATTACTTAGTGCAGTTACAGTTTCATTGATTTGTTGTGTGTTCATAACAGAGTAAACTGCTGTTTTGATTGAGGGAAAAATTTCTAGCTCTGTCAGGCCATAATCAGATTTGATCATACTTAATAAGGCTGCATCCTCATACTGAATCAGGATATTTAAATCTGTTAATTCATAAGTGCCATTTGGCATCTCAACCGCTTTAAAAGAAGTTAAGTTTTGCGGAGCATAAGAAATATATCTTTCTCCATTCACCGCGACTTTATATTTACCAACTCTTTGAAAACCTTCACTTATGATTTGATTCCCCTCGTCCAAAAAAACCCTTGAACCAAGCAAGACTCTCTCATTTGGGACCTCTGCACTTTTATCAGAGTAGACAATCTGGTCAGCAGGTATTTGTTTTGTTGGTATTAAGTATCTATCGGCAAAGATAACGTTTAAAACCACTATGGCTATTACTAAAAGAATTATTCTCATTATTTTCATTTTACCTGTAATGTACCTCTAATTCGAATCCATCCCATGTGCCTGGACTAATTGCATCATCGCTGTAATCAAAGATCGTTACCTCCCAATCTCCCTCAATAGTTTCACCGTAAAAACCAGCCACACCTATTGCCCAATAAAAGCTCGGTTGACCTGAAACATTAGTGAATGGCTGAAGGACGCTATGTGTAGTGCCCGAAGGGGAAGTAAGTGTTATCCCAATATCATTTAGAGCCACTGCTTGGGAAGCACTGAATTTGATTTTTAACCTAATGAATTCAACGATGCCAAGTGTGCCAGCTCCTGAAGTAAGATTTATAGAAGCAGACCTACCTTCAGCATTTGGTATCTGAACTGGTGTCGTAAATTCTGCTAATCTTTCTTGATAGGACTGTGTGCCCAATAAAGCTTGATCGAAAATTGCTGCAGCTGCGACAGCANNATCNGCATCTNCTTTNCCAAANCCATANNAATTNTGNAANNTANATCCTGCNGNATTNGTNACCCAACTATGNANATCNACNCCNNNNAGNNNAACNCTTNTNTCAGCATCAANNANTTNNGATGTTCCAGCTAANATNTGNTTNANTCCTCTGTAATCTAGTTCATTGTTAGCACTCAACATTAAAGCCACAACTCCGGCAACAGTTGGAGCTGCAGCAGAGGTGCCATTGAATGAACTGGTNTAATTACANTCNGCATTTTCTNCNTTTGGATTNAANNGAGTTGGGGGCAGATTAAATCTATTTCTNCNATTACCATTNTNACCTGCATANCCATTTTCNCANCCTGANTGATCNGTTGTCATAATNGCNGGNCCTCTATCNTANNAAGANGCNGCATTNGAAATATCGTCNTTAATACCATACTCNCCNCCAAAACCTGAAACCCAAATGGTTGATCCNGGNGTTGAATATGANCTTTTNANNCCATCAGCATTTAAAGAGGCAACNGTAATAACTTCTTCNAAGTTTTTGGTGTCATCNATTTCCACNCCNGTNCAAGANAATACTTGAGATTCACGATCNGGNGCTCCACCACAAGGACCATTATCATAAAAATCGTTACCTGCTGACCTCACATAAACTTTACCGTTTAATATTCCACCTCTATAGATATTTTGCCTAAAAGTACTTATTGATGGGAAGTTATAGGTTGTTTCGCCACTACTATAACTTGATCCAAAACTTCCATTAAAGACATCCGCAACGGCGGATAGATCTCCACCAAATGATTTAGAAAAGTTTGTTGAAGATTGAGCTTCGAGATAATTATAACCTACTAAAGATGCGTCATAAGCTATACCAACGCCACCGACATTATTGTATGCCTTCATGCCAATTATGCCTGCTACCGAAGTACCGTGATCGCCCTGATTATCTAAGGCAGGATCTAAAGTTGGATCATTCGTATTATCTAAAAAATTGTAAGACTGTCCTGCAAGCACATTATCTGCAAGGTCCTCATGCAAAATTTCAAGACCTTCGTCAACTATTGCCACAACAACATCTCTTCCAGTATATCCATCAACCCAAGCCTGTCGAAGATTCAGATCAACATCAGGTGTTCCTGGGTTGGTTGCAAAGTTATTTTGACCCGTATTTTTAATTTGCCATTGGTAATCGAATAAAGGATCTGTGTCGGAGTCTGGTACAGAACCTGGTGCAGGTGTTGGTTCTGGTGTTGGTGCTGGGGTTGGTTCTGGAGATGGCCCCGGTGTTGGTTCCGGTGTTGGTTCCGGTGTTGGTTCTGGTGTCGGAGTTTGATCAATAAGCCATGGCTCACCATTATATTTCCAAGTAATCCAGTTTTCTTGATCTATACCACTGGCATCACTTTCGGTTTCATCATTAGTGTATTGATAAACAAAAAGAGCATCAGATGCATCCCCATCAGGTGTAGGGTCTATAGCAAGGTAACGTATATCATCTACTGTAAATACCCAAATGTTTTGATCTAAATCATCCCCACACCCTTCCCAATCACATGAGAACTCATTTCTTAGATCTGGCATTATGGCATACGGCCATAAATCTCCTTGGTAGGTATGTGAGTTTGCTCCTTCGTCCAATACGTTACTATATATTGTGAATTTTCCAGGTTTTACTTCACCACCTGCAGTTGAACCTTCAAACAAATTCTCGGCTTGCAAAATATCATTACACTCTCCCTGCCAGCATACATTTAATTTACTGTAATTTATTACATCGCCTGTAGGAGGAGCGGGTGTTGGTGCTGGTGTTGGTGCCGGAGTTGGTGCTGGTGTGGGTGCCGGAGTTGGTGCTGGTGTGGGTGCCGGAGTTGGTGCTGGTGTGGGTGCCGGAGTTGGTGCCGGAGTTGGTGCCGGAGTTGGTGCCGGAGTTGGAGCTGGTGTTGGAATTGGTGTGGGTGAAGATCCTCCACCTCCACCACCTCCACAAGCTGTTAGCACTGCAACACAAGTGAAAACAATGGTTTTTTTAATTAAAGATCCCATTAAACTTATCTTATAGAATTTTTACTTACTATTCATTACTTATATAAAGCACATCTAGAAAATCAGTGAAATCATATTCTCCACTCCCACCAACAGCCTCAGGTAATGTAACTGGTGCAACTGGAATTGTTTGATTTAAATCCACAACCCTTTCACCTGATGGTGCTAAATATAAACTATTTCTAACAATAACTATTTCATCATCAAAATTTATGGCAACTACCTGGCCATCAAGACCTCTCATTTGAAAATGATCAGAAAAGTAATAAAAACCTAAGCTATAGATATCACTTGCTTCAGCAGTTCCAAAACCGCTATATATTTGATTTAAATAAGAAGAGGGCACAATATTTTGATTAGGATCGAGGAATAATTGCCCTAACCTTAAGTACTCATCTGGTTTAAGATCTACTCCAGCATAACTTATAAAATTGCCCGATGGATCTTTCCACCAATAAGCCTGAACACCTAAAGGCAGAAATAAATTTTGATCTGCATAAGTTTTTAAATCTGAGCCTGATGCTCTTTCAATTATTTCTCCTAGCACCTGGGTATCACAATTAAGGTAAGCAAAACCATTATCACCTCGAAGTTGACGATTTATGCATGAAGCTGTTGCATCCTCAAGTGAGATTAAATCTAAAACACTTGTTCCACCAAAAGATTCCAAACCTGATCTCATATTGAGAAGGCTACGAATAGTGATGTTTGATCTATCATCATTTTGCCATTCAGTAATAAAATCGCTAGCAGATTGATCTATGTTGTTAATTAAACCTTCTTCAACAGCTATGCCAATTAATAAGCTTGTCACAGATTTACCGACAGATTGAGATGTAACAAAATCATCTTGTCCCCTAATAACAAATAAAGTCCCAAGAGTTCGAACATTAGAAGGTAAATTTGCTATTTCATTGTCCGTAATGCCTCTGAAGTCTGATCCTAAAATTTCTCCTTCTCTACTAATTATTAATGATTGTGTATATTTACCATCGCCCATGGTGTATTCAAAACCANTTTCTAAATCTAGTTGTGTTGGACCAGGTGCTGGTGTGGGTTCAGGGGTTGGTGCTGGTGTTGGTGCCGGGGTTGGTGCTGGTGTGGGTGCCGGAGTTGGTGCTGGTGTNGGTGCCGGAGTTGGTGCTGGTGTGGGTGCCGGAGTTGGTGCTGGTGTGGGTGCCGGAGTTGGTGCCGGAGTTGGTGCCGGAGTTGGAGCTGGTGTTGGAATTGGTGTGGGTGAAGATCCTCCACCTCCACCACCTCCACAAGCTGTTAGCACTGCAACACAAGTGAAAACAATGGTTTTTTTAATTAAAGATCCCATTAAACTTATCTTATAGAATTTTTACTTACTATTCATTACTTATATAAAGCACATCTAGAAAATCAGTGAAATCATATTCTCCACTCCCACCAACAGCCTCAGGTAATGTAACTGGTGCAACTGGAATTGTTTGATTTAAATCCACAACCCTTTCACCTGATGGTGCTAAATATAAACTATTTCTAACAATAACTATTTCATCATCAAAATTTATGGCAACTACCTGGCCATCAAGACCTCTCATTTGAAAATGATCAGAAAAGTAATAAAAACCTAAGCTATAGATATCACTTGCTTCAGCAGTTCCAAAACCGCTATATATTTGATTTAAATAAGAAGAGGGCACAATATTTTGATTAGGATCGAGGAATAATTGCCCTAACCTTAAGTACTCATCTGGTTTAAGATCTACTCCAGCATAACTTATAAAATTGCCCGATGGATCTTTCCACCAATAAGCCTGAACACCTAAAGGCAGAAATAAATTTTGATCTGCATAAGTTTTTAAATCTGAGCCTGATGCTCTTTCAATTATTTCTCCTAGCACCTGGGTATCACAATTAAGGTAAGCAAAACCATTATCACCTCGAAGTTGACGATTTATGCATGAAGCTGTTGCATCCTCAAGTGAGATTAAATCTAAAACACTTGTTCCACCAAAAGATTCCAAACCTGATCTCATATTGAGAAGGCTACGAATAGTGATGTTTGATCTATCATCATTTTGCCATTCAGTAATAAAATCGCTAGCAGATTGATCTATGTTGTTAATTAAACCTTCTTCAACAGCTATGCCAATTAATAAGCTTGTCACAGATTTACCGACAGATTGAGATGTAACAAAATCATCTTGTCCCCTAATAACAAATAAAGTCCCAAGAGTTCGAACATTAGAAGGTAAATTTGCTATTTCATTGTCCGTAATGCCTCTGAAGTCTGATCCTAAAATTTCTCCTTCTCTACTAATTATTAATGATTGTGTATATTTACCATCGCCCATGGTGTATTCAAAACCANTTTCTAAATCTAGTTGTGTTGGACCAGGTGCTGGTGTGGGTTCAGGGGTTGGTGCTGGTGTTGGTGCCGGGGTTGGTGCTGGTGTTGGTGCCGGGGTTGGTGCCGGGGTTGGTGCCGGTGTTGGTGCTGTAACTGGAGAAGAATCTCCTCCTCCACCGCCGCCACCGCAAGCACTTAAAAAAATTATTGAGATAACTAAAATGAAACTTTTAAAAAAATGTCTGACCATCTTTTTATGATAATTGAAAATAATTAAAGAAAAAAGAACAAAAAAAAAGCCCGATAATACCTACTCTCGCGCTTACGCACTACCATCGGCGCCTCACCGTTTCACTGCTAAGTTCGAGATGGAATTAGGTGGTACCAGTGGACTATTGTTATCGGGCAACTGTGTTTGCGAAACTATAATAAGAATTTACTTTGAGGTTTATTCAAGCCGATCGAGCAATTAGTACTAGTAAGCTGAATCCCTTACAGGACTTACACATCTAGCCTATCAACGTTGTAGTCTTCAACGGCTCTCAAGGGAGATCTCATCTTAGGAGGGGCTTCCCGCTTATATGCTTTCAGCGGTTATCCCTTCCGAACATAGCTACCCGGCAATGCTGCTGGCGCAACAACCGGACCACCAGAGGTTCGTCCACTTCGGTCCTCTCGTACTAGAAGAAGCTTCCTTCAAATCTCCAACGCCCACAGCAGATAGGGACCGAACTGTCTCACGACGTTCTAAACCCAGCTCGCGTACCTCTTTAAATGGCGAACAGCC
>FUFK010042885.1_pt1 | contig 11233 bp, 10 predicted proteins | sample 1021851 | NCBI WGS metagenome assembly FUFK01 (sample SAMEA51879418, study PRJEB19060) | metagenome
TCATACATAAATTTAACTGCATCACGTTTAAGTAAAAAATAGTTAAATACAAAGTTTGCTAATTCGTATGATACTGCATTTTTAATTACTTGATATTTATTAAAAGGCATTTTCAAATCCTTTTTGTATAAAATTAAAACTTACTGATATTCTTATATCGTTTGATTTATTGGGTTCAACACTATGCCAAAGATAATATGGAAACACTATAATTCTACCTTCTTTAGGTTCTAAATTAACTTCTCTCCATAAATGTTTTGGTGGTTGACCTCTTTTTCTTGTAGGCATATTTAATTGCACACCTGGTCTTGGATCATTACAAGATAACTTACCAGAATTCCCTAGAGCTTTTATATAATATACTCCACTAAATAAACTATTTGGATGTATATGTGCAGCGTTGTATCCACCTGGTGGATTTATATTTGCCCACATGTTACCTAATACAGGCTCTCTATCTAACCACTCCTCTTTCCATACATCATTCATCATTACAAATAACTCATTTACTAAAGGTTGATATACAGGCATTTTATGCATTTCAGTCGTAGAGTGCCAACCATTACGATTTGTTTTTTTAACACCAGGGTCTCGTTTAGACCACTCAATTATTTCGTTAGCAAATAACTGATTATCTAATTTTACATCTTTACCATATATGGTTGTTGGAAAAAATTGTTCTTTAATCATCTAAAAGGTTTGCCTCCAAACCAAACGACTAAAGATTGTCTTATACCTTTTTTTACCGGTTGCACTCTGTGGTTTATAAAAGATGCAAAACAAATTGCATGACCTTGTTTAAGTTCTCCATAATTATTTGGAGACCCTAATTCTAAATGTCCACCTTCAAACTCTGATGGATCATTTAATAATAAAGTCATTGATATTTTTCTAACAGGTGGTTCATGAGCCATGTTTGTATCACAATCCATATGCCAGTCATAGAATCCTCCTTCTGGGTATTCTGTAAACTGTGCGTTTTCTGTAACTCTAACATCTCCAAAACCAAAATGGTTTTCATTTGCTTTTTGTATAAATTTATCTAAATCACGATACATGTGTCCCATTTCTTGAAATGGTATCCAAGATATAGTTGTAACTCTTTTACTCGTATCTGTACCACCGCCTGGTTTACCCATGCCTACTTGTGCTTTTTGTGGTGGTTGACGTCTTCCACATTCTATAATTTGTCTACATTGGTCTGGTGTAAATAATGGTGTTGTTGTTTGTATTATCCAACTCTTCCATTTAGGTTCTGTTATAATTTGATTTTCGTACATTAACTTACTCCTCTATTTCTAATCGGATCATAATCAACATCCATGTTTGCTGCAAGAGTTCTTCTCCATCCAGGTCCATTAAAAGGATAAACACAATGCCTCATATCATATGGAAAAATATAAAAATCTCTTTCTTTAATTTCTGGTTGATAATCNACATGNGCAAATTGACCAGAAACTGAACCTAATATTTGTAATNTACCNTTTTGTGGTGCNTCNCTAGCAGAATATTCTACACCAAAACTTTTAGGTAATTTTAAAATCATAACACTAGATAGTCCTGTATATAATGTTCCTTGGTGCACGTGCACTGGATTATATTCGTGTTCAAACATTTGATTAACCCAAACAGAATTAAAATGTAATTTATATTCTTTTATCTTGTTCCAGTCTAAATAGTGTTTAAACATAGACTCAAACCACATTAATACATTTGTTGGAAGATAATTATGTTTGGTCATCTTATTACTATCTTCACCATTATAAAATAAACTATGTTCTTTTTCTATTTTACCAACAAGTTGTTTATTTGCAGGTTTTAATTCACGATATTTATTTTCATATACTCCATTAATTACATGAAATATTTCTAAAGGCACTTGATACTTTAATACTGATTGACCTAAAAATATAAAATTAAACTTTGGGTTTTGCGCCGAGATCATCTGTTAATTGTTCTTTCTTATTGTAAATCATTTCTCCTGATTTTTTAACTCTTTCTATACTTTTTAATTGACCTAACACATTAAACACTTCAGGTTGACTAGATCCTGATGTTAGNGTNTCTGCTTTATTTTTCATTATTAAATGATAAGAATCTANTTGGTGTCTGTTAACATCTTTTGTATCAAANGATCCATCATCAAATTCTTTTTTTAATGTAGACCAAAGTTTAATTTCTCTCATACGATCTCTTGCAACTAATTGCATGTTAGCTAAACCATATCTAGCTTCATCAAGATCTATTTGATATTTAGTTAATTTATATTCGTCTTTTTCAGTTTCTATTTTTTTCTCTAACCATTTAAGTTTTGCTTCTTGTCTTCTACAATCAAAAGATAGAGTCATTAAGTTTTCTAAAAATACGTTTTGTTCTCTAACACACTGCCAATATTTTGCAGCTTTTGTTGGATACTTCATATCTTGAAGAACAGACATTCTCATTTCTGTTTCTGTTCTAAATACTTGTTTCTTGGTCCATGTGTCTCGAAGCTCAGCTGTCATTTCTTTAAACGCCTTTACATCTTGTGGGTCCAATAAATTATTTAAGCTAGGTGCTTCTTTTTCTATAAGTGCATGTATATTTCTTTTTTCTGTCATAATATTCCTTTCATCCAGCAATATATACTTTATTAACCAGTTGTCAATGTCTTAGCTGTAACTGTTTCTGTTCTTGGAGTCCATTCTTCTGTGTTGGTATACATAGGGTTACCTGCATTAGATCCACCAACTGCCATACCATCGGATCCACTATTATAACTTCCACCTGGGGCAAACTGCATTCTAGCTGTTGACAGACTAGGTCTACTTGAAAAAGCTGTTCCATCGTATCCTTCTGTAACCGCAGAATTATTATTTGGCGGAGTCGCCCCTGCGAAACCTATCGCATCTGTTTGAGATCCAAAACTTCCTAAACCATATCTTGCAGTAGCTACAGTGCCTCCTGATGTCCAAGCTGATCCATTCCACTCTTCACTAGTCGTTGCAAAAGTATAACTAGGTGGTGTGTAACCACTAAAAACTAAACCTGCAGTTGTAGTCCCGACTGAACCCATATTACTTCTTTCTGTATTCATAGCTGTTGCAGTTGACCAAGTAGATCCATTGTATTGTTCATGAAGATCATTAATAGCGTTTGGAGACCCTATTCCTCCAGCTGCATATGCTGCTGTTTGAAGACCTGCTCCACCGCAATTCATTCTCGCTGTGGACAGATCACCTGATTCTGACCAAGAACTTCCGTCATACTCTTCTGTTAAAGCTTGAACACCTGTTGAACCTGGTGCTCCATTAGTTCCAGCAAACGCTAATCCAGCCGTTTGCGTTCCAGCTCCTGATGCCATTCTAGCAGTTCCTAAATTATTTCCTTCACTCCAACTCGTGCCATCATATTCTTCTGATTCATTTTTAAAAACGTTTGGATAAACCTTACCACCTGCAAACAATCCTGCAGTTTGAGTTCCTGAATTTGCAGCGTCATGTCTACCAAGATTTAAACTTCCACCACTAGACCATGCCGCAGCTGTGATTGTATTAATTGATTTGTTGTATTCTTGTGTTGCTAAACTACTTGAAGCTGGACCATTACATACAATGGCAGCTGTGTTTACATTTGCTCCACCACCTTGTTGGTTGTCTGATAATCCTGTTCCCATGGTTGCTGAGGAAGTTGACCAAGATGTTCCGTCATAGTCTTCAGTTGCCGTTGAAACTCCAGGTGCTGCAGTTCCACCAAAGAAAACAGATGAGTCTTGACTTGCTCCTGCAGCCATACCACCTTTTCTAGCAGTGTTTACAGTTCCACCACTTGTCCAAGAAGAACCATTCCATTCTTCTGTTAAACCAGTTTTTGTATCAGATGGAGCTATATTACCTGCAATAATAATTGTAGAGGTTTGAGTCCCATTACCAGTTGCTACACGTCTTGCTAAACTAGTTGCTGTTCCAGCAGTCCAAGATGTGCCGTTATAATTTTCCACATAATTTACATAATCTCCGCCACCACCTGAGCCTCCGTCTCCAGTTGAACACATAGCTGCAGTTTGTAATCCAGTCCCTACAGCTTGACCTCTATTAAAATTTAAAACGTTTTCTTCTGACCAACTTGTTCCATTATATTCTTCTGTTTTGTCTGATCTATTATCCGTACCAGCAGGAGTAAGACCTCCAAAAGCCAAACCTGCAGTTTGAGTTCCAGCTGCACATATATAAGCCGCTTGACCCCCTCCCATGCTTCCACCAGTTGTCCAACCAGATCCATTATACTCTGCAGTTGTAGTTGTTCCTGTAGGAGTAGGAGACGGTGAACCTGGACCGTATCCAGAAAAAACTAAATTAGCAGTTTGAGGACCAGTTGCTCCAGCCGCTACAAAAACAGCAGGAGAGTTTACTGAGCTAGACCACGCTGCAAAAGCAACAACAGATCTTAATTGACCTGTAGCCGAGTTATACCAAACCTGTCCCTCATAACTAGAATCTAGCGTGGGGTCAGAGTCAAATACGTCTACTCTTTTACCGTGTATTTCTTCGTAAGTTGCCATTTAAAATATCCTTATGGCAATATTACATCTGCTGGTCTACCTGGTGAGTTAGCTTTGTCTTCGTCAGACATAGCATCCCACTCAGCTTGTGCCGCTTGTATTTCAGCGTCAATCAAAGCTTGTGCTTCTGCTTTTGTCTTTTCACGACCGCCTTTTTCAGCTAACCACATAGCGCCATCAACGTTGTTACCAACCATCCAGACGTTTGCAGGATAACCTCTAAGGAAGAATTTTCTTCTGTCTTCTGCAGTAAAAAATCCTTTACCGGTGTTTTCAGCTACTCCATATATAAAGTGTGCCATAGTTTAGTCCTCCTTTTTAAAATTGTATATCATAATTATGAACTTTGTGTAAGATCTTTTACTCCTAAACTCGTTGTTTCTTCTGTAAAGTGTTCAACAGATGAGTCTCCATCCGCTCCACCGCCTACCCAACCATTTGATACTCCTGGCGCTGTAAAATTAGCAGATGCAAATTGTTTTCTACCTGTTGCTAATGATGGACTTGTGTGCCAAGCTGTTCCATCATACCTTTCAACAGGTGTAATTTTATTAAATCCACCAATAGATAAACACTCTGCAGATGAACCAAAACCTCTATTTTGTGCGGCTGTTGTTATTAAAGCTGGTCCAGCGGTCCATGCTGAACCATTATATGTTTCAAAATTTGTACTAGTTTCAGGACCACTAAATAATGATCCAGCTTTAAAAGCTGTATTTTCTGTCGGTCCACCAGCTGCACCATTTTGAAAACTAGTATTCATTGCACCTTCTTCTGCCCAAGAAGATCCATTCCAAGAATAAGAATCTTGGTTCATTGTTGAACTAGGCACATCACTACCATAAATTAAACAAGCTGTTGATGTCCCCGCTCCGCCAGCACCTTTTGTAGCTTCTGGTGTATCAGTAATAGTTGTCCAAGACGAACCATCATACGTGTATGATGTTGCAACGTTTGATCCTGGTGAGGGTCTATGTAATCCACCACCACCTATCGCAGCAGTTTGAATTCCTGCGCTAAATTGATTGATTGAAGTAATTGGAGTAGCTCCCCCTGCAGTCCAAGATGCGCCATCATATTCAAAAGTTGTATTTAAAAATGCTGGTCCTGATGGACCTGTTGCTCCACCAAAAATTAATCCTGCAGTCTGTGTTCCTGCGCCAGATGTGTTCCATCTAACACCAGGTAAGGCTGTGCCAGATGACCATGCTGCTGCAGTAAACGTATTAATTGATTGATTAAATTCTTGAGTTACGCCAGGGTAATTTGGATAATCCTGTGCTCCCCCACATAATACAGAAGAAGTTGATGTTCCTGCATAACCTGCGTGAGTTGATTTTGTTCCTAATGATCCAGTTGTAGTCCATGAACTACCATCCCATTGAGCAGCAGTAGTTACTGCATCTCCGAAAGGAGTTGCCCCCACACCACCTGCTAATAAATTAGCAGAGCTGCTTGTTCCTGTGCTTGCTGCTTGTCTTAAAGAAAGAGGGTATACAGTTTGAGCTGTCCAATTAGTTCCGTCATACGCTGTATTAAGATTTGATACTGAAGGGTTTGGAGTATTATCTTTTCCTGTTGTAGCTAAAGCAGATGTTTGAGGTCCACTTGTAGCTGCCGCAATTCTGTTACCAGGTAAATTATTTCCTGCTGTCCAACTTGAACCATCATATTCAGCGGATACGTTTGATGCAGCTGGAGCAGTTGTGTCTCCACCACATCCCAAGGCTGCAGTTTGTGATCCTGATCCTCTTACTCCTCTTGCAGTTATTGGATAAGCTCCACCGCTTGACCAAGACGATCCATCATATTCTATTGTAGTATTTAATTTAGCAGGTCCTTCTCCACACCAAACTAAACCAGCAGTTTCAGTCCCAGCACTACCTCCGTCCTGTCTAGTTCCAGGCATAGCAGTAGCACTTGACCAACCAGATCCATTATATTCTTCCACATATGATTGATTACCTGGACCAGTAGTGCCTCCAGCCATAACAGCAGCTGTTTGAGTTCCAAAACCTTGAGGAGAAGAACGTCCGTTTGAAGCGGCTGCAGAACTAACCCATGCACCAGCGGAAACAACAGTTTTAAATTTGTTATCCGTTGTGTTAAACCAAATTTGTCCCTCTGCACTTGGTGCAGATAAGTTTGTACTTACTGATTTAATTGCTCTACCGTGTATTTTTCTATATGTTGTCATAATTAACTAGTTGTAAAATCCTTTACATTACCTGCTGTTGATTCAGGTGTAAACTCTTCTGTTGCCGTTAGAATTTGCATAAGGGGGAGCAGCTGCTTGACCACTAAAAGCTATTCCTGCTGTAGAAGTTCCAGCACCACCTTGAGCTCCATAAAATCTTGCAGTTCCTAAACTTGGCTGTGAAAACCAAACTGAACCATCCCAACCTTGAGTTAATGCCGAAGCAGCTCCACTGCTAGGATTACCACCTCCTGCAAGAAGTGCAGCAGTTTGTGTGCCACTCATACCACCATAATGCATGTAAACAGGATTATTTTGTAATAATAAACTAGATGACTGATCACTCCAAGAAGTTCCATTATAATAAAAAGAATCAGCTGCTCCTCCACCAGCATGTAATACTGCTGTCTGAGTTCCAACACCCATGCCATATTTTGCACCTGTAGGTAATGATCCTCCAGTTGTCCAATTAGTTCCATCGTATTCGTATGTGCCTGTAAGAGATGATCCTCCTGGTGATGAAATACCACCAAAATGAACGGCTGCTGTTTGAGTTCCCGCACCCATCATTCCATTTGCAGCAGTTGGAATATCGTTTTGCTCTGACCAACTTGAACCATCATATTCTTCAACAAGTGTTTTTGCAAAATTAGGTCCTGGACCAGTTCTTCCTGCTACAGCTAAAGATGCTGTTTGTATTCCAGAGCCTGAAATATAAAACCTTGCTGTCCCTAAATCATTTTGTTCAGACCAAGATGTCCCATCATATTCTTCTGTTTTTGCAGATGGATTAGTTGATCCTGGACCTTCTTGTCCCGCAGCACAAAGAGCTGCTGTTTGAGTTCCTGATGCAGCTGTTGCATTTCTAGCCGTGTTTAAATTACCACCACTAGCCCATGCTGCAGCTGTAATTACGTTTGTTGATGAAGTAAATTCTTCTGTTGTGCCAAGTGCGGGAGGACCATAAGATGCTGACGCTACTGCAGCTACATTAGTTGCTCCAGATCCATTTCCCATTCCTCTCATAGCTGTTGACATGTCAGCAATTTCAGAAAAACTTGTTCCATCATATGTTTCAGTTTTTGTCTGTGAAGTTCCGCCTACATCTCCTCCAAAAATTAATCCTGCGCTTGAATCTCCCGCTGCTCCTCCAGCAGATCTTCCTGTATTAACATTACCTCCAGCACTTAATGTAGAACCATTAAATTCTTGAGTTGTACTTAAATAAGGTGGTCCTCCATTGTTTGTACCACCACTTGCAAAAAAAGCAGCTGTTTCTGGTCCATTACCCATTGTCAAAGCAACGGCAGTAGGTGCAGCTGTTAAAGCTGTCCAAGAGGAACCATTCCATTCTTCAAAATTTGTAACAGCGGCAAGACTAGGTGAAGTGACTCTTCCACAATAAGCTAACGCTGAAGTTTGTGTTCCTGTACCACATATGTAATCTCTTCCAAGGTTCAATGAGTTAGGTGTTGCTGTCCAAGAGGAGCCGTTATAAGTATATGTATTTACAGTTATACCACCTGGGTTGTTACTGCCTCCAAAAAATAAAGCTGCCGTTTGTGTTCCAGCTGAACCTGCTGCATAATTTTGTGTTGGTAAAGCCCCACCTGTAGACCAACCTGAACCATTGTATTCTTCCGTATTTGAATAGTAAGTGCCACCTGGCTCAAGACCACCTGTATAAAGAGAAGCAGTTTGAGTTCCATTAGCTGCTCCATAACCTCTAGCAGTAATCATCGATCCAGAGCTAGCCCACGCTGAAACAATAGCTAATCCTCTAATAGATCCAGTTGTAGAATTATACCACATTTGTCCATCAACAGAATCTGATGGATCGGACGTAACTTTTTTAATTTTTTTTCCGACTATTTCTTTATAGGTTGACATTACCTAATCTCCTTAATTATTCTTCAACAGCCAGCCCTGTGTAGAATCTGTATAGACTAAGGTATTTCCTGCTCTTTCTGTTGAAACTGTTAAATCATCAGTTGATGAGTTTATTTTTTCTGAACCGTTTGCTGAGATTGTAAAAGTATTTGAATCAAAAGTTCCCGCATAATCAATAAATACTACTTCATCTCCTAAATTTCCTGCAGGTAAATTCATTGTTATTACACCGCCAGTTGTGTTTACAAAATAACCTTCACCAGCAACTGCTGTGAATGTAGAAGTTTTTACTGCTTGCCATGATGTACCACCTGATACTTCAGCAAATGATAATTGTCCAACACCCGTTGCACCTGAACCAGTAACACTAGCTACTTTTAAAAATCTATCTGCTGTNACNTTTCCAGTTGGAAATTTNAGTTCATACGACTGCCCAGAGCTATGTGGGGGTGATGTAAGTTTAATACCGTGGCTGTTATTTTCACAATTCAACTGAATTGAACCTGGATTATCAGCACCCATTGCTTCAATAACACCAGTTCCTTTTGGTCTTAAACGTAAGTTAAGGTTTGAATCATCTCCAACTGCACCAATTTGTGCGCCAGCTCCTGTTGCAGCATTTGTAATATCAATATGGTTTACTGCAGAACTAGTTGTTTCAAAAATTAATTGTTCTGCTCCATTTTCATCTCTGATACCATGAGCATCATCGAAGTCTATCATGAAAGAGTTAGTATCTAAGTTACCACCTAATTGAGGTGTAGTATCATCAACAAGATCACTCGCTAATGATATAGTAGAAATATTTGGATTAGTACCATCGTCTGCTTTTGCATATGCAATTACAGTTTTACCGTTTGCAACTGTAGCTGAAGTTCCTGTACCAGTTGCATATTTAAATACAACGTTCTGTGATCCTGAAGTTGCATTTTTTAAAAAATAAAAGTTTTGAACATCTAAAGGTATTGTAACATTTCGTGATGCTGTAAGAGATCCTGTAAATTCTATAACTCTATGTGAAAGAGTTGCACCAGTTGATCCATCAGATACTGAAAGAGTAGTATCTCCTGAATCTGAGACAGCTTGGGTTGTATAACCACCAGATATTTGTTCGATGATTTGTAAATTTGTATTTGTCTTTGTTCCCCAAGTTCCTGCATTTTCACCAGTTGCTTGAAGTTCTACACCTAATGGTGTGTATGTTGATGCCATAAAAATTCTCCTACGCTGCTACATCGTTATAACTTGTATTTGATCCAGTTGCAACATCCGAATATGTGTCGTTCGAACCCGTTGAAACATTACTATAAGACGTATTTGAGCCAGTGTCAACATCGCCGTAAGCAAATATATCAACAGCTCCTATGCTAAATGTTGCTGATTGACCGGTTAATCCAACCTGCATATCTACAACAGATATTGATCCTATACTAGCACTAAATGATTGACCTGTTAATCCTAAACCTTCTTCTACAGTTAAAGATCCTACACTAGCTGTTGAGGATAAACCAGTTGGTGCAGCTAAAGCTCCTCCTAAACCTACGATAGATCCTAAACTAAATGAAGCTGATACACCAGAAATTAAAGCTGTATCGTTTGGTATTGTTACTGTTCCTAAACTTACTGTAGCTGATTGACCTGTTAAATCTGCTTCCTGTGAAGATGATCCAATCGCAGTTCCTTGTTCAGAAGTTATTGAAAAACCAGAGGGTTGAACAGTGTCGTTTGGTGCAATCGCAGTTCCTTGAGAAGCAGTAAAAGATACACCGGTAACACCAACCACCATGTCAGCAACTGTGGGTGATCCTAATGAAGATGTAATCGCGTCTGCACTTAAACCTTGTGTTTGATCATTTGGAGTTATAGTTCCAACAGAAAAAGATGCTGATAATGTGGTTTCTATTACAACGGGATTGAAAGCCTCTCCTTGAGACGCTGTAAATTCTTGTCCTGCTAAAGTTAAAATTACATCAGGTATATCAACAGAGCCAACACTAGCTGTTATAGAAAGACCAGAAGGTTGAGCAACAGCATCTTTTAATTCACCCCATTCGTCTTCGCCCCAAGACTTTGCGCCCCAACCTGTTTTAAGAGTTGTACTTTGACTCCAATACGCTTGGCCCCAGGTGAACCTGCCCCATCCTGAAGATACCGACATGGTCGGCCTCCTATGCTAATCTGATGATTGCTGTCGTAGCTGCTGCTGCTGGAAACTCAATTTTGAAAGTCCCATTACTTGCTGTTTTGTCACCGCCAAATGCAATTACACAAACAGCGTCAGTTGTTCCTGAACCACCATCTGTTGTTGTATTATAAAGTATTGCACCGTTTGCAGTGAAAGATGCAGACGAATAAGTTACGTCCGCAAAATCTGTAAATGCTGTTGTAGAAGATAATGAAACTCCTTGGTTTGTAAGAGTTGCACCACCCGCTGTGTAAGCAGTTCCAGATGTATTTGTAATTTCCTCTGATGTTGAATAGTCTGTTGTGGCAGCCCCTAAGTTTGCATCACTATCAAATAGTGCTAATTTAAAAGTGTGTCCACCTGAAGATTCAAAACTGTGTTTACCTTGTAAAAGCTCTTGTTTAAAGCTTGAACATATTGC
>FUFK010048097.1_pt1 | contig 11233 bp, 15 predicted proteins | sample 1021851 | NCBI WGS metagenome assembly FUFK01 (sample SAMEA51879418, study PRJEB19060) | metagenome
TTTATTTTGTGGAAGTTATTTTGGTTATGGTTTTCATGAAGATGGTATTAAATCTTCTATTGAAATGATTAAGTCTTTAGATGATTAAAAATTCAATAATTTATGATGGTAAAGTTATTCATAGAAGGTTCAAGCCTAAAGAGCATTACTTTAAATATAAAGTGTTTTCTTTGTTAATTGATATTGATGAATTGGAAACAATAGAAAAAAAAATTAAAATATTCTCGTATAACAAATTTAATATTATTAGTTTTTTTGATATAGATCATGGTCCTAGAGACGGAACTCCAATCAAAAGTTGGATAATTAAAAATTTAAAAAAAATTGGAATAAATAGTGAAAAAGTTCAAGTCAAATTATTGTGTTACCCTAGAATTTTTGGTTATGTATTTAATCCTTTAAGCATTTTCTTTATTTATGATGAAAATTCAAAGTTAATATCTATTTTGTATGAGGTTAAAAATACTTTTGGTGAACAACATACGTATATATTTAAAACTGATAATGATAAATTAATAACTAATAATTGCACAAAAAAGTTTCATGTTTCACCATTTATAAACATGGAATGTCATTATTATTTTAGAGTACTAAAAACCTCTGAGAAAATTTCTATTATTATTGATCAAAAAGACAATGAAGGAAAACTTCTTTATGCATCTCAAGATGGAAAAGCAAAAGAATTAAACGAAAAAAATTTAATATTTTCCTATATTTGTCATCCTTTAATGACATTTAAAATAATTGCCGCAATACATTTTGAAGCATTAAAATTATGGTTTAAAGGAATTAAAGTAATTAAACGGAAACTAAAAATAAAAAACAATATATCGATTGAAGAAAAATGAAACTAAACATTATTACTGATAAAATCGTTTTTAAATTTTTAAAGTTAATAAAATATGGAAGTTTAGAATTAACTAATTTTGATAATAAAAAATATATTTTTGGAGACTTAAAAGAAGAATTAAAAGTAAAAATTAAAATCAATAAACCTGGATTTACATATCAAATAATTAAAAATGGAAGTATAGGTTTGGCAGAAGCTTATATCAAGGGTGACTTTGAAACAGATAATTTAACCAATCTAATTGAGTTGTCAGCAAAGAATATAAAAGTGATTCATAAATTTTCTGGTTTTTTAGATTTTCCATTTGTCAATTCATTAAAAAATATATTTATAAAAAATGATAAGGAAAGAAGTAAAAAAAATATTTCTAAACATTATGATTTAGGAAATGAATTTTTTTCTTTATGGTTAGATCCTAGTCTAACTTACTCAAGTGCTATATTTGATAAAAAAGAAAATAGTTTAGAGTCTGCACAAATGAATAAATACAAAAAACTTATATCTTTAATTAATCCAAAACCTGGTGATAAAATTTTAGAAATAGGTTGTGGATGGGGAGGTTTTGCAGAATTTGTAGGTAAAAATCATGATATAAAGATGGACTGTATAACCATATCACAGAAACAATTTGAATATGCAAAAAAGAGAATATTTAAAAATGGATTAAACGAAAAAATTCAAATTAAATTAAAAGATTATAGAGATGTACAAGAAAAATATAATTCTATTGCATCAATAGAAATGATTGAAGCGGTGGGCAAGAACTATCTACCAAGCTATTTTCAAACAATAAAATCCAACTTGTCAGAAAATGGCAAAGCTGCGATTCAAGCAATAACAATTAAAGATGATCTTTTTGAAAGATACAAATCAAAACAGGATTTTATTCAAAGATATATTTTTCCAGGAGGATTCTTGCCTTCGAAAAAAAGTTTATACGATTTATCTTTCGATAAAGGTTTGGCCATAAATACATATGAATCTTATGGCTTCCATTATTCAAACACATTAAAATTATGGAGGGATGAGTTTTTAAAAAAGTGGGATCAAATATCTAAACAAGGTTTTGATCTAAATTTTAAAAGAATGTGGAATTTTTATTTATCTTACTGTGAAGCAGGATTTAAATCAAAAAATATTGATCTAATTCAATTTTCTCTTCAAAATAAGTAATTAATTTTATGAAACAAATAATAAGTTTTAGATTATTTTTATTGATTGTAAGTCTTCTATTTATTACAAGCTGTTCAGGTAAGCAATCCATGAAACCAGAAGATTTTAAAGACAAGCAACCGAGATTAATTATTGAAGATTTTATGTCAGGTAACGTAAAGGCTTGGGGAATACTTCAAAACCGATCTGGCAAAGTAACAAGACAATTTTCTGCAGATTTAAATGGAAAATGGGATGGAAAACAATTAATTCTGGATGAAAAGTTTAATTGGAGCGATGGCGAAGTTCAAACAAGACAGTGGAAAATAAACAAAATAGANAATCACAATTATGAAGGAACCGCCGAAGATGTAGTTGGCATCGCCAAAGGTTATTCATATGGACCTGCCTTTAAATTTGAATATGTCTTATTAGTACCAGTAAAAGGAAAAGAAATTAAAATTACTTTTGATGATTGGATTTTTATGCAAGACGAAAAAGTAGCAATTAATAGAGCAAAGATGACTAAATTTGGTATTAAGGTTGCGGAATTAACAGTTATGTTTTTTAAAGATTAANCTAAAGCTTTTGATATTTGGTTAATTTTCTTATCAATTTAAAATAAACACTATCAGGTAAAATTTTCAAAAACTTTAAAATTAATGTTAGTTCTTTAGGAAAATCTATTTCAAAACTAGATCCATTTATCAATCCATTATAAATTTTTTCAGCAGCAAACTCTGGAGTTTTTAAAAAAGGCATTTTAAATTGATTTTTGTCTGTCATTGGTGTCTTTATAAATCCTGGAGAAATCAAAGAAACTCTTACATTGTATCTTCCAAAATCAAAATAAAGACTTTCTGCTAAATTATTTAAAGCAGCTTTTGATGCTCCATATCCTGTAGAATTCGGCAAACCCCTATAGCCAGCAATAGATGAAACTATTGATATATTTCCATTTTTTTTTTTCTTTAAAATACATTTCAACTGCTTTAATGCAATTTAGAGTTCCAAAAAAATTTACCTCCATGACTTTTTTCATTTGGTCTATATCAATCTCTTTTTCTTTTTTTGGATCCCAAGTACCAGTAGAAAAAAAACATGTATCAATATTTTCAAATTTATTTTTAATTTTTTCAAAAATTTNCTCACAATTTTCTCTGCTAGTTACATCCAAAGGGAATGGAGAAATATTTTGATTAGACTCAGATAATTGATTTAATAAATCTTCTCTTCTAGCAGATGCGGCAACCTGCCATCCTTCATTAGCAAATTTTAAAGCTAAAGATTTTCCTATGCCGCTACTTGCTCCTGTAATCCATATAGTTTTCATAAATTTATAATATCTACTTTTAGTAGATATGTAATATTTATTATGAAACTAGATACAATTGTAATATGCGACAAGATGTAAGTTAAAGAATCAATAAAACAAACTATACGAATAATATGTTTAGAATAATAATAACTTATGAAATNTCCTTTTTCATTTTTTGGAATATTTTATATTATTCTAATTCAGGAATAGAAAACTGGTTTGAAGAAAAAATACTAACCGCAATATTTGTTTTTTTATCTACAATGGCTCTTGGTTTTACAGTGGTTTATATTGTTTACATAAGTGCTAAATTATCAGGTTTAATTGATAAGATGAAAAAACTAAAAGATCCTAGAAAAACAATATAAAAATTATTTTCAATTCAAATTTTATGAAACAAGATATTGATACTGTAATAGGTATGGCATGGTCTGATAAGATTTCATTCGAAGAAATTAAAAAAAAAACAGGCCTAAAGGAAAGCGAAGTTATTTCTATTATGAGAAAAAATTTAAAAAAAAATAGTTATGTGCTTTGGAGAAAAAGAGTAAGAGGGCGAATGGCAAAGCATAGAAAAAGAACTAGAAGCAAATTAAATAGATATGAATTTTAAGCCTTCAAGAACTTTTGCAGAAGAGTTAATGAACGAGTTTATCGAAAATAACCTTGTAAATTATTCAAAATTAAGAAATTTTGATTATGGACCAGACAAAAGATCTAATGTTTCATGTTTATCTCCATATGTAACACACGGCGTTATAAGCGAAGTTGAGTTAATAAAAAAATCATTAAATAAATATTCTTTTGTTAAAAATGAAAAATTTATTCAAGAAATTATGTGGAGAACTTTTTGGAAAGGATGGATGGAACTAAGACCAGATGTTTGGACAGATTATTTGTTAGAATTAAATCAAATTAAAGACAAATATAAAAACGATCAAGATTATAAAAAAGCTGTTGAAGGAAGTACAGAAATTCAATGTTTTAACGAATGGGTTGGTGAGTTGAAAGAAAATAATTACTTACATAATCATGCTAGAATGTGGTTTGCTAGCATTTGGATATTTACTTTAGAATTACCATGGCAATTAGGGGCAGAATTTTTTATGCAACATCTTTACGATGGAGATCCAGCATCCAATACACTGGGTTGGAGATGGGTAGCTGGAATACAAACTCAAGGAAAAAATTATTTAGCAAGTGAATGGAATATAAAAAAATTTACTGATAATAGATTTAAAAACATTAAGCTAAAAGAAAATGCATCTCCAAAAAAAGTAGAAAAATTTTATCCTATTATAAAAAAAGATTTTATTAATCCAGATATTGAAGAAGGAAAAAATTTACTAGTTTTTGAAAATAGTTTATCTTTGGAGTTAAGCGAATTAATAAATAACAAATTTAATAAAATTAAATTAATTACTAATCAAAATCAAAACAGAAAAATTAAATTAAGTGAAAAAACAATGAATTTTAAGACTCAATTGTTTGAAGATCAAAAGAAAAGACTTAAAGATAAATCGCTAGAATGTGAAATATTAGATGTTAGTGAAATTGAAGATATTGCCGATTCATATTTATTATATCCAACAGTAGGAGAAACACTAGATTACATAGAGTCAAAAAAATTTAGTGAAGTTAAATTTTTATATAGAAAGCTTGATCAATTTTCTTGGCAGTATTGCAATAAAGGTTTTTTTAATTTCAAAAATTATATTCCAAAAATAATCCAAAAATTTAACTAGAGGCACATTTTTTTGAGCAATATTTTACGTTACTCCAATTAAGACGCCATTTTTTTCGCCACACAAAAGATCTCTTACAAATAGGACATATTTTTGAAGGCAAATTTTGTTTTTTCATTTTAGCTGTTTTCTGTTTTTTAAAAATAGAAAGTATGCAACAAACTCATATGCGTAATGAAAAATTATAAAAAAAAATTTTATTGAAAATAATTTTGATAAAAATTTATATTTTGGAATTTTTGACCAAATAACAACAAAAGCTTTTGCACCTGCAATAACTTTTCCATCGTCTATAACATGAAGTCTTCTTAATAATTCGTATTGATTCTTAGATGTAAGTTTTAACGCATCTTCATTATTTGTAATATCGATCCATTCTAGATTACTGTCAGCAATTTTTTTATAGTGATTAATTTCTAATCTACATACACTGCATGAATTGTTAAAAAAAACTTTAATTGTCATAAGTATTTTTTTTAATAAAATTTTCTGCTTCAGATAAAATCAGCTTTTTTCTTTCAGGTTTCATTTTATCAAATATTCTTACCATCATTGAAAGTCTAGGATTTTTTATGAAAAATGCTCTATTTCTATTTATGAACCTCCAATAAAGTCCATCCATAATATTACACCAACTTCCTTTTTTAAAATCCATCATTTTCATAAAATAACTCGATCCACAAATATATGGTTTTGTTGCAAAAATTCCTCCATCGCTAAACAAACCCATTCCATAAACGTTTGGAACCATCACCCAATCAGATGAGTCTACGAACATTTCCATAAACCATTTGTAAACAATTTTTGGTTTAAGCTCACACAAGTTCATTATATTTGACAGTATCATTAATCTTTCAATATGATGTGACCAACCATTATTCATTGCATTTCTAATTGCATAATCTAAAGGTGGCAAACCAGTTGTTCCATTGTACCAAGAGTTTTTCATTTTTCTATTTTGATTAAAAAAATTTTTATTTTCCATTTCTTCACTATACTTCTGGTAAATACCCCTCATAAATTCTCGCCATCCTATTATCTGTCTTAAATAGCCTTCTAGAGAATTAAGTCTTATTTTATTTTTTTTATGAAATTCCAAAGTATTTGAAATAATAAAATCAGGAGTTATTAACCCAAGATTGATATAAGGACTTAAAGCGCTATGAAATAAAATATTGTTATCTTGATTTACAGCATCCTCATAGTCACCAAAAAGGTTTAATTTCTGTTTTATAAAAAAATTAAAAATTTTAACTACATCATTAAATTCAGTTGCAAACCAAAAATTTTTTGTATCTCCTGGGTGGTTTTTGAAAATTTTTTCGACGATAGGTTTTAATATTTTAGTATGTTTAGTCTCAAGAATTTTAGGAAATTTTGGAATTGAAATATTTTTAGGAAGTTTTTTCCTATTATCTTCATCAAAACTCCATTTATTACCTTCAGGATCTCCATTTTTTTTTATTAAAACGTTAAGTTTTTTTCTTGTCCCTTTGTAAAAAGTTGCCATGAAAGGTTTTTTATTTGNTGACAAATAATCTTGAAATTCTTCTCTTGAATTTAAAAACATAGGAGATTGTATTTTATTCAATTTTAATTTGTTTTTTTTCGCAAAACTTTCAATTTTTTCTTCAAAAAATTTATCTTCAATCTCAAAGCTTGTTATTTCAGATATTTTCTTTGATTTTATTAATTTTTTGATTTTATCCAAGTAGCTTTTCTTGAAATCGATAGAATCGATTTTTGAATATTCTAATTTGAAGTTATTTTTTTTTAATTTATCTGCATAAGATCTCATAGCAGATAAAAATAATAATATTTTTAATTTATGATGTTTTTCATAAGTGCATAACTCATAGTCTTCCGCCATAAATACTAGGTGGTCATTTTTGAAGCGGTTAATGTTTTTTAATGGAAATAATTGATTTCCAAGTATAAGTAACAATTTCATAATATAAAATTATATATGTCAGAAAAATATCTTATTGTCGGTGCGACAGGTTCTATCGGTTCAAATTTGGCTACTCAGATGTATGAGTCTGGAAAAGAAATCCATCTTGTTGGAAGGGATGAAAATCAAACAAAATCATTATCTGAAAAGCTTAATTCTGCCTATTCAATCGCAGATGTTTTAGAAGATGGTTTTGTAGATAAAATTAAAGCTAATATTGAAGATGTTAAAGGTATTGTTTACTGTGTAGGATCAATAGATTTGAAGCCACTAAAAATGGCTTCTGAAAGTGACTTTAATAAATGCATGAAGTTAAACTTATATTCGGCAATAGATTTAATAAAAGGATATCAAGACAGTTTAAAAAAAAACAACGGTTCTATAGTTTTATTTTCAACAGTTGCTGCACAAAGAGGNTTTACTAATCATTCAATTATAGCTTCCACAAAAGCTGCAGTTGAAGGATTAACTGTATCTCTAGCAGCAGAGTTTGCACCAAATATAAGAGTAAATTGTGTGGCTTTAAGTCTAACAAATTCAAAAATTGCACAACCACTATTAAAAAACACTGCTCTTGCACAAGGTATAGCAAAAGCTCATCCATTAAAAAGAATCGGGGAAGGAAAAGATGGAGCAGCTCTTGCAAAATTTCTAGTTACAGATGAAAGTTCTTGGGTAACCGGACAAGTAATTGCTGTTGATGGCGGAAGATCAAAACTTTCTTAAAAGTAAAAAATATTATATTATTACTAAATAATTATGGATGATGTTGTAATAGTTGGAGGAGGAATAATTGGAGCAGCAACAGCTTATTTTTTATCGAAAGAAGGTAGAAAAGTTAAAGTAATAGAGAGAGACCCAACTTACAAGTCAGCCTCATTTCCCTTATCATTGGGTGGATTCAGAAGACAATTTTATCAAAAAGAAAATATTCTTTTAGGTAAATTTGCTAAAGATTTTATTTTTCAAATACCAGATTTGTTAAAAACAGAAAAAAATCCAAATCCAACTGCTAGTATGGTACCTAATGGATATTTATTAATGTTTGGTAAAGATGATGCTGAAGAACAGTACAGAGCATTGAAAAACCACAAAGAGTGTGAAGCTGGCACAAAAAATATAAAAGGTTCTGAATTAAGTAAAATTTTTCCATATATCAATAATGAAGGAATAGAAACTGCAACATATACAGATAATAAAAGCGAGGGTTGGATTGATCCTTTTATGTTTCATAGTGCTCTTAAAAGTAAAGCAATAGAGCTAGGAGCAGAATTTTTAAAAGGAGAAGTCAAAAGCTTATCCGAAATTAATGCAAAAACTATAGTATCAGCGGCTGGCTGTTGGACAAAAGAACTTTTAGATGACATTCCTGTAGTACCACAAAAACATACAGTTTTTAGAGTTAAATGTCCTAAGCATTATCCCGATATGCCATTAACTGGGGATTTAACTACAGGCGTCTATTGGAGACCAGAAGGTAAAGAATATTTAGCTGGATCACCTTTATCTTTATTTGATGCTGAAGATTTGGAACCAGCTTGGAATGATTTTGAAGAATTAGTATGGCCCGCTCTTGCAAAAAGAATACCCGCATTTGAAGAATTAAAATTAACTGGTGGTTGGGCAGGTTACTATGATTGTAATAAACTTGATAATAACGCTGTAGTTGGAAAACATCCAAAATATGAAAATGTTTACATGGCTTCCGGTTTTACTGGAAGAGGATTAATGCAAGCCCCAGGAATTGGTAGAGCTCTAACTGAACTTATTACAACAGGAAGTTATCAAACAATAGATATTAGTGTATTTGCTGTTGAAAGAGTTTTAAATAGCAACGCTAGACCTGAGCCTTACGTNTTATAATTTTTCAAGAACCCCATATATTACTTAATATTTTCTCTCTTTTGCAGGCTTTTTTATATCTTAGGTAATTTTCGAAATATTCTTGGTAATAATCTTGATGCTTATCTTCTGCTTTGTAAAAAACTTCAAATTTTTTGATATAAGTTACAACTTTCTTTTTAAATTTTTTTTCAAATTTTTTTACATCTCTTTCAATTAAATTTTTTTGTTTATCATTCTCATAAAATGCAACAGATCTATAGCTGTATCCTTTGTCACAGAATTGACCATATGCATCAAAAGGATCAATATTAATCCAAAAATTTTTTAATAAATCTTCATAAGATACTTTGTTCTTATCGTAAATTATTTCAACAACCTCGAAATGACCAGTATCCCCATAGGTCACTTCCCTATATGTTGGGTTTGCAGTTATACCACCAGAATAACCTGAAATTACTTCTTCAACACCGTTGAGTTTTTCAAATGATTCTTCCATGCACCAAAAACAACCTCCAGCAAAATAGGCTTTTTCNNTNTTTTGAGAGATTGCTACTTTGGTTGAAAAAAATAAAATTACAAAACTTAAAAATAAAAATTTCATTATAAAATAAAAATATTAAATCCCATTCTTATAGCAACAATAATCACTAATAGGGAAGTTATCAATGCAAGTATTTTTGTGGATAGNAATTTTAGATTTAATATATAATATTTCCTCAATTGTCCTCCAATAAAGACCGCTAACAATAAGAAAAAATATTCTTTTATTTCAACTATACTTTGATCTTTAGTTAATTGACCAATTATTCCAAATATTGAATTTATTAATATAAACAATGAAACAGCAGTGGTTATATATTTAGGGTTTGCAGCTCTAAATAAATATAGAATAGGCCCCAAGAAAATACCGCCTCCTATACCAACTATTCCTGAAACAAAACCTAAAATTATACCTATTAAAAGTGAAAAATAAATTGGTAGAGTTTTGTAGCTAGATGAATTATTTCCATAGGACTTAAAGTTTATTAATAGTAAAATTCCTGCGATTCCTAATACAAAAAATAAAATAATCTCAAATAATTCTTTTTCAATTTGTATAGATCCTCCAATAAAAGCAAAAGGTATTGATCCAAATAAGTAAGGTAGAAGAAGTTTAAAATTTAAATTTCCTGCTCTTATATAATTAAATGAGTTGCCAGAAACTACAATTATATTGCAAGCTAAGGCAATAATGGGAAATATCGTGTAAGGAATTCCCCATAAAAGTAACAAAGCTAGATAAGTAGAACCTCCACCAAAGCCAACACTTGAGTAAATTAATGCAGTTACAAGAAAAAAAATTGATAATATAGTCATAAAAAATAAATTATGAATGTAAATATAGCATTATTAACAGTTACTGACACAAGAACTTTAAAAACAGATAAATCAGGGAATTTACTTTCAAAAAAAATTAAAAAAGCAAAACATAATTTGATTGAAAGAAAAATTTGCAAAGATAATAAAAAAGATATTAAAAAAATTATCAAAATATGGTTAAAAAAGAAAAAAATAGACGTAATAATTACAACTGGTGGAACTGGATTAACTGGAAGAGATATCACTCCAGAAGCTATAGATGAGATAGCTGATAAAAAAATACCAGGTTTTGGTGAAATTTTTAGATACATTAGTTTGAAAACAGTGGGCACTTCTTCAATACAATCCAGAGCCTGTGCAGTATTAGCTAAGGGTAAATATATATTTGCATTGCCAGGTTCATCAGGAGGAGTCACAGATGCTTGGGATAAAATTTTAGTACATCAATTAAATATAAAGCATAAGCCTTGTAACTTTGTAGAATTATTTCCAAGACTTAAAGAAAAATAAAATTATTTATTTTCTCTAGTTGCGATAAATACGCCAAATGANGCAATTAAAAATCCAAAAATATCATANGTGCTTAGAGATTCATTNAAGAATAACCAAGCCATAGCAGCTGATGTTGCTGGAATTAAAAAAAATATAGTTACAGTTTTGCTAGCAGAATTATTTTTTATTAAATACATAAGTATAGTGAATGCTCCAAAAGATACTAAAATAATTTGATGACTCATAGCAATTATAAAAGTTGTAGAAAAATTTATGTATGGATCTACAAATATAATTATTAAAATTAAGTGAAATAAACATCCTCCCATAGCTTGATACATATTGCTAACCGATAATGGTAAATTATTACTTAATTTTTTTTGCCAGAGAGTTGAAGCGGTGATTGCAACTAGCGCTACAATAGATGCCAAAATTCCAATTATAGGTAATGTACTTCCAACATCATACCCTAAAACTAAACATGCTCCAAAAAATCCTAAAATAACACCAATCCATTGTTT
>FUFK010018163.1_pt1 | contig 11232 bp, 16 predicted proteins | sample 1021851 | NCBI WGS metagenome assembly FUFK01 (sample SAMEA51879418, study PRJEB19060) | metagenome
AGAAAATGTTTTTGCAGCAATTGGAGATGTTGCAGGAACAATGCTCAATGAAACATTTAATAGCTGTAATCCATCTTCACCTATTCCAATATTGAAGATACATGGAACATCAGACAGAGTTGTTAGCTACAATGGTTATGATGAGGGAGAGTTTAAAAGTGTTGAAGAAGTTCTAGATTTTTGGAAATCTAATAACAAGTCTAATGCTAACGAGAGTCTTGAGAATTTAGGAAGCACCTCAATATATTCAGAGTTTTATAATACTTCTGTAAATGTGAATTTTGAAAAATATACATTTGATTCAGACGAAAATAATAGTGAAATTGTACACTATAAGATTATTAATGGTGGTCATTGGTGGGACTATAGCTCAGATAAACATCTTAAAACAAGTACTATATTGTGGGACTTTTTTTCAAAACATTCAAAACAATAAAATAATGGAAATTCCAGATAATTTAAAGTTCGAATATTTACTATCATTAGATAAGCACATAGAGACTAAAGGAATAGATAATAGAAAAGAAACAATGAAAAAAATATTCGAAATAACAAAAAAAATAGCTGATCTAGGATTTGGAGAAAAGGATATACATGGAATTACAACCGATGAAGAAGTATATGTAAAATATGAAAAGTGGAGAAAAGCTAATAATGTTTAATCCAATGAGGGGATTGAATTGTTAAGCATATAATCTAAAAAAACATCTTCAAGAAATTTCCTTAGTTCTTCATCTTTCACAATTTCATTTTCCCTAAACACGCCAAATTCAATATTTGCCTCATAATAGGTAACTACCATTTCATACTCTATAATTTCTGAATCATGTTCCACCTTAGTTTTTTTATAGAGCATAGTATTGCCCTTGAAAACTTTTTCCCTTTGTCCTTTTTCAGTTTCAATTATTTTATATTCCATTTCTCTTAGTAATCTTTATGTATAACCAATAGATTAGAAAAAATACATATCCAATAATAAAATAGTACCTCATATTTAAATTTAAAAAAAATCAAAATATTTTAAATATTAAAATCTTGTTTTTAAATTGAATAAATTTTAACAATAAATCAATTAACATGAAAAAAACATTTTTAACAATTTTATTCTTATTAACGTTAACATCTAATCAAGTGTTCTCGCAAAACTTTTATGCACAAATTCAAGAAGTTACAGTTCAAGAGGGTTTAAATTCTGAATATGAAGAATTTGAAAAATTCTGGAGTGTTGTAAATGAAAAATTAATAGCAGATGGTCATCTTGCTGGATGGTCTTTCTGGAAAGTAAACCCAGATAGTAATGACAATAATCCATGGGCTGACTATTTACTTTATAATTTATTTAGTAGTGAGGATCAAATGAATTCTACTTTATCCAAGTCTCCTGAATGGTGGGCTGAATATGTTGAAAAAGCACATAAAGGAAAATCAAAAAGATCTTTAATTAAAAAGTATGTAAAAGAGACATTAGATAATAAATACAAGCAAAAACTTGTAACATATAATACATCTAACATTGCTGCTTTTGCAGATGATAAACTACAACCTGCTGCAGGTATCAACGCTGTTTATATTGGAATGGAACAACTTAATGAAGATTATGAAAGATTTGAAACTGAATATTTTCAAAATAGACATCAAGGTAATAAGTTATACTGGGAGTTTAATAAAATTACAAACAGATCAGATAATGCCTACAAACCAGTAACTCATAATATCTTTGAAGTTAATATAGAAAATTCAGGACAAGATCAAGACTCTAGTTTTGTTGATGAGATGATGGTTAAATATGGAAGTGCTTCAAGAACTCTTCATGGCTGGATGGTTGTGGAATTATTAGAGTTTAAACTTTAATATCAAATTAATTAATAAGCTCTTGAGAAATCAAGGGCTTTTTTTTCAATGAATAAATTACTAAAACCTCAATTGAATTCAGGAAAATATGTATTCGTTCAATTAAAAAGTATCTCAGAAATTAATAAAGATGAAATTGTATGCTTTTTAAATGAAGGTGAAACTTTTAGTGTTATTTTAAATGAGGAATATGCAAAAGAAAATAACTTGTTATATGAACATATTACCGCTTGGATTACACTGAAAATAAACTCTTCACTTGACTCTGTTGGATTAACCTCACTTTTTTCTAAAGCTCTTGCTGACTTAAAGATTAGCTGTAATGTTATTGCTGGATATAAACACGATCATATTTTTGTCAATTATGACAAAAGAGAGTTAGCTATTAATACTTTAAAAAACTTAAGTTTTAATGATGACAAATAAATTAAAATGAAGCAATGTAAACAATGTCTTGAAATGTATAATATCCCTCATGGTGCCCCTAAATGGGGTGAAATTCGTTTTTTTGGTGATTATTGTCCTAAATGTGGAACCTTTAATTCACATATAAATAAAAATTCAATTATTAGTTTTATAATATTTATTGCAATTATTGCTGTACTTTATTTAATAGGTATATTGTAATCTAATATATGAGTCTAAAAGAATTTTTTGATTTGGTTTTTCTTGGAGTCGTTCTGTGTGTAACCATTTCAATTCCTTTTCTGTGGTTAAAATATTCTCATAATAAAATCAATAAATTAACGACTTTCGTTGTTTTTATCTTGCTGACTTTAATATTAGCCTATTTATTTATTCAACTTTATAAATAAAAAATTAATTATTTAACAATATCTTCTAACATAAAAAGAAATGCATATTCCATTGCAATCTCTTTCAGTGCCTCAAATCTACCAGATGATCCACTATGTCCAGCATCCATATTAGTGTGTAAAATGATTTTATTATCACCTTTGTGATAATCTCTTAGTTTTGCAACCCATTTTGCAGGTTCCCAATACTGTACTTGAGAATCATGAAGGCCGGTAGTTACAAGAGTGTTTGGATATTCAACACTCCTAATGTTATCATAAGGTGAATATGAGAGCATATAGTCATAAAATTCTTTTTCATTAGGATTACCCCATTCATCATATTCCCCTGTGGTTAAAGGAATAGATTCATCTAACATAGTTGTAACAACATCTACAAATGGTACTGCCGAAATAACTCCGTTATATAATTCTGGAGACATATTCATTACTGCACCCATTAATAAACCCCCTGCCGAACCTCCCATAGCATATAAATGATTAGGAGATGTATAGTTATTTTCAATCAAATGTTCAGATACACTAATAAAATCTTTAAAGGTATTTTTTTTATTAAAAATTCTTCCATCTTCATACCAGTCTCTTCCAAGATATTGACTACCTCGAATATGAGCTATTGCATAAACAAAACCTCTGTCTAAAAGGCTTAGTCTGGTTGAAGAAAAACGTGGACTCATTGTGGCTCCATATGAACCATATCCATATAAAAGCAGAGGTGTTTCTGAATTTAGTTCAGTTTCAACATGTTTTACAATAGAAACAGGGACTTCTTTGCCATCATGCCCTTTTGCAAATACTCTTTCGGATACATAATTATTTGAGTCAAAATTACCTCCTAAGACTTCTTGTTGTTTTAATATCTCCTCTTCTTTATTTTGAATATTATAATTTAAAACTGTAGAGGGTATAGTTAATGAACTATAATTAATTCTAATTTCATCAGTATTGAATTCAGGGTTGTATCCTAAGGAAGCAGAATATGTATCATTTTGAAAATCAAGATTACTATTTTGGTTTAAATAATAATCTTGTTTACCATCATAACTTTTAACTCTTATATTAATTAATCCATTTTCTCTCTCCTCAATTACCATAAAGTTTGTAAATAATTCCAAATCATCAACTAAGACATTATCTCTGTGAGATATTATATCTAACCAGTTGGATTTACTTGGGTTTGATATAGGCGTCTTAATAATCTTAAAATTCGTACTATTATTATGATTTGTGGTAATATAAAACATATCATCAATATGATAAGGTTGATATTCTAAGCCTCTTTCTCTTTTCTGAATTATCCTAAACTCATTATTTGGAGTATCACTAGATAGATATCTGAATTCAGTAGATAGTGTACTTTGAGATCCAATAAATATATATTCCCTTGATTTAGAAGGATACACATATGTTGAAAAAGTTTCATCTTCTTCTTCATATACTAGTTTATCATCACTTTGGTTATCTCCAAGATTATGTTTGAAAATTTTATCAGATCTTAAAGTTTCCTTGTCTTTACCGGTGTAAAAAAATGTTTTACTATCAGATGACCAGGTCACATATGAATTTACACCCTTAATCTGGTCAGATAACATTTTACCTGTTTCCAAATCTTTAATATTTATAGTGTAGATTCTTCTAGATAAAGTGTCAACTCCATAAGAAACTTTTTTGTTATCAGGACTAACACTTAAGCCAGACACTTGATAGTAATCATAATTTTTAGCTAATTCATTAACGTCAAGTAAAACTTCTTCTTTGGAATCTAATGTTTTGAATTTTCTTGTATAGATAGGATATTCTTTACCCTTTTCATATTTAGTTATATACCAATAATCATTTAAAAAATATGGTACAGATGAATCATCCTCCTTAATTCTCCCTTTCATTTCATCAAATAATTTTCTTTGAAATTTTTCAGTTGATTTTAAAATTGATTTTGAATAATTGTTTTCTTCTTCTAGATAAGAAATAACATTAGGATTTTCTCTTTCATTTAACCAATAATATGGATCAACACGAGTATCTCCATGAATTTCTAAAATTTTATCTTGTTTATCTGCTTTAGGTGGTAATGTATTCATATTGGTACATCTTGAAAAAATAAGTAATATTAAAATTGATATTAATGAGTATGCTTTCATTTTAATTTTATTAGATGTCAAAGCTACTTAAATTAAATTTAAAAATCATTAAATTTAGTGCACCAATAAACACTTCTNTGAGAAAAACTTTATTTATCGTATTCTTATTTGTTGCTTGTAGTAATCCAGATAATCATGGTGATTTATCAATTTTCAAAACTCCAACTCCAGATCAGTTTGATAAGTGGTCGAACATTGACTCTGTATATAAATCCACTATTAAGGAAATGGTTGATGTTTATAAGAAAAGTGGTAAACTAAACTTTAATGGTAATCCATGGGATAATAAAAAGTTTCAATCTAAATATTCTGATTTAACATGGAGAGGCTTGTATGATTACTACCAATATTTTACTGAAGTTTATAATGATTTGGGATTTGAAGAAGGAGAAATGCTATTAGACTCCATAAATAGTAGGTTTGACCAATTAAGAGATGATTTAATTATATGGAAAGATGAATAGGAAAGATAAATTAGATTTTTTAAATTTAAATCATGAATAGAATAGTCACAATTTTTTCGTTTTTAATTATTACATCATGTTCAATGGGATTAGATAATGATGTTTCTAAAGAAAACTTAGATAATGCTCAAAGTTTTCTTGATAATATCATAGCAAATCCTGAAAAAGCAAAATCACTCTTGCATGAAGACTTTACATTTGCATGGATGGGAATAATAGAACAAGGTGGAGTAATATGGAACAAAGAAAATCTTTTCGATGAATATTTTGCTAATATAATTCCCGAGATACTACCAAATGGAATTGTTTTAACTACAACTGATTCAGTTTCAGATGAAAATGGTGTGGCAATCGTTCAAGTTGGTGATGCAGAAGGAAAGAATGGTGAGTATGATAATAATTATGTGTGGGTTTTTAAGTTTAAAGATGGGCTAATTCATTCACTTAGAGAGTTCAATAGTGATATTTTGGTAGCTGAGAGACTTTATGACTATAAGCTTGTTCCAACAGAATAAATTAATTATATGAAAAGAAAGATAAACGCAATATGGAATGGTGACGGTTCTACTGGAAGTGGATATTTAACAGCTCAAAGTGGTGCATTTAATAAAATGCCTTATACTTTTAAAACAAGATTTGAAAATGATGAAGGTCTACTTGGAACAAACCCAGAGGAGCTCATTGCTGCTGCTCATGCGGGATGCTTTAACATGAAACTTAGTTTTGTTTTAAATGAAGCTGGATTTAATCCAGAAGAACTTAATACTGATGCAACCTTGATTTTTGAGGATGGAAAAATTATTTCTATTGAGTTAGATCTAAAAGCAAAAATTCCAAATATTTCTCAAGATAAATTTAATGAACTAGCTGAGGATGCTAAATTAAATTGTCCAGTTTCTGGTGTTTTGAACTGTGATATAATTTTATCCCCAACGTTATTATAAAACTAAGAGTAAATCACTTCTTTATAATATTCTTCAAGAGCTTTTTTGTAAGCAACTACAAATTGGTAAAATCTATAAAGTTTTAGGTCTCCATATCTGTTTAATTCATTATAAGTATCATTTTGAAACCTTTTTAATTTTTTATCCAGTAGGTTTTGAATTTTCTTTAGTCTTTTAAACTTAAGTTTTCTTGTACTCTCATTATATAACTCGTCTTTATATTTACGAATAATTCTTTTAACCTCCTTTGGGGAAAGCTCATTATATTTTTTTGGAATACTATAATAANTTTCATATTCATTTTTTAGCCAATTATATTCAATGTAAACCCCACTNANAANTATTTCAAAAAACAATCTCATTAACAAGTCGTTTGATTTCTTTTTTAATATTATTACTTTCAAGAAAATTTAATCTAAAATATGAAAAGAATTTACTCCATTTTAATATCATTTTTTCTATTTCAATTTTTAAATGCTCAATATGAAGGCTATTCAGAAGAGTCATGGAATGACCAATTGAAAATTGAAGAATCTTTTTTTAAGAATATAGACAAAACTTCATTTAAAAAACATTTAAAAAAACTTACTGAACGACCACATGTAGTTGGAAGTGAAGGAAATCAGGAGGTTATAAGATATATTGGAGAGGTTATGCAGCATGCTGGTATGAAAGTTACAAACTATCCATATGATGTTTATCTCCCAAAAAATCCAGGAACATCATTAATTGAAATTGTTACTCCATANAGAGATGTATTAAATCAAAAAGAGGATATCATTGAAAATGATCCNTACACNAAAGACCCTGAATTATGGAAAGGATGGAATGCTTTTTCTGGTAGTGGTGATGTTACTGCAGAAGTAGTATATGCTAATTATGGTCGTAAGGAAGACTTTGAAACTTTAAAATCCCTTGGTATAGATGTAAATGGTAAGATTGTCATAGCTAGGTATGGTGGTAATTTTAGAGGTTATAAAGCAAAGTTTGCTGAAGCAAATGGAGCATCTGGATTAATTATATATACTGATCCTCAGGATAGTGGTTTCACAAAAGGTCTTGTTTATCCTGACGGGCCTTATTATAATCCATCAACAATTCAAAGGGGATCATTATTAACGACCGATTTTACAGGTGATCCTTTAACTCCATTTGAACCTGCTCTTCCTCTAGATGGTAAAGAGAAAGTTGAAAGAGTTGATCCTGAAAATGCCCAATTACATACTATTCCTGTTTCACCCATAGGTTATGGTGAAGCTGAAAAAATCTTAAGTCAAATGAATGGTGACCCTGTGCCTCAATCATGGCAGGGAGGACTCCCATTTACTTATAGATTACAGGGAGGTTCATCTCTAACAGTTAGATTAAAGGTTGATCAAAAGATTGATTTTGTTCGTGCAACAAATGTAATTGGAATGTTAAAGGGTACTGATGCGCCTGATGAATGGATAATACTAGGATGTCATCTTGATTCATGGGGATTTGGTGCAACAGATCCAAGTAGTGGAACTGCAATGTTGCTTAGTTTAAGCCAAACTTTGGGAAAATTAAAAGATGAGGGGTATTCTCCAAAAAGATCAATTCTTATTGGTCATTGGGATGCAGAAGAACACGGTGTTATTGGATCAACAGAATGGGTTGAACAAATGAGGGAAGAGTTAAATGCTAAAGGTGTTATTTATATGAATTTTGATGGAGCTGTATCAGGAAAAGGATTTGGAGCATCATCTGCACCTACTTTAAAAAAATTGTTAGTAGAAGCTTCTAAAGATGTAAAATATCCTTATACTGATCAAAGTTTATATGATTTTTGGAATAAAGAAAATAAAAATGAACCACCAATTGGGAATTTAGGAGGAGGATCTGATCACATTGCTTTCTATATGCATGTTGGAGTTCCATCATTAAGTGGTGGAGCAGGTGGTCCTAATGTATATCACTCTAATTATGACAGTTTTAGGTTTTATGAAAGATTTGTAGACCCTGAATTTCAAATGGGTCCTATGGTAGAGCATATTGCAGGGATTATGACACTTAGAATGGCTAATGGTGATATTATTCCATATAATTTGAATCGTTATGCATCAGACTTAGAAATACATTTTACAAATGCAGAAAATAAAATTAATATATATAATGATGAATTTAATGGTTTCCCCTTTTCTAAAGAAGCTATAAAATCTCTTGAACAGACATCCAATATTCTAACACAAGAGATAAGAAAATATCTAAATAATGGATCTTTTTCTAATAAAAATCTATCTAGTATAAATCAACAATTAATTGATCTAGAAAAAAGTTTTATATCAGATAAAGGGATGTATTTTGGCTCATGGTATAGATCTATTTATGCATCTTCAGATCCATTTAGTGGTTATGCTGCATGGATACTTCCTGGTTTGGAATATGAAATTGCTTTAAAGTCTTCTGATAGGCTTTATGAGTGGGATAAAAGATATTCAGATGCTATTAATTCCTTAAACATAAAAATGAGTGAGCTAATAAACTATCTTAATAAATAATATTAATTTATTAATGAAAAAATTATTAATTATTTCAATTCTTGTTCTATGTTCTTGTCAATCAAACCAGAATTCTTTTAAATCAGTAAACCCTAATAAAACAATCGAAACCATTACATTATTAGGTGATACTTTANTAAGCCCAGACATTAAGGAAGGCAAATCATTTGAACAGTTTAAATCTGCTCAAATAAATTATTTTGAAAATAAAAATAGTCCAGAAGCACTAATTTGGTATGGTCGAAGAGTTGCTTACCTTGGCTATTATAAAGAAGCTATAACAATTTTTACATTAGGAATTAAAAACTTTCCAAATGATGCACGATTTTATCGTCATCGTGGTCATAGATACATTTCAACAAGACAATATGATAATGCAATAAGTGATTTTAAAAAAGCCTTAGTATTAATTGATGGAACTCAAGATCAAATAGAACCTGATGGCCTACCTAATAAGCAAAACATTCCCTTGACTACATTACACGGAAATATTTGGTATCATTTAGGTCTTGCTTATTATCTTAAAAATGATATGAATAATGCTAGTTTAGCATTTAATGATAGGTCTGTCACACATAAATATGATGATAATATAGTTTCAAGTGCCCACTGGTTATATATGATTTATAAAAGACAAAATAAAATCGAAGAATCTAATAGAGTATTAGAAAAAATATCCACGGATATGGATATAATTGAAAATATGAGCTACCATCAAACATCATTATTTCATAAAGGATTGATCCAAGAATCTGAGGTTAAAATTGATGAGGTAGCATTATATAGTATTGCCAATTGGTATATTTATGAAAAAAAAGATACTTTAAAAGCTAAAGAATATTATGAAAAGTTGTNTGAAAATGGAAATCCATATTCTTTTGCATACTTAGCTGGTGAAGCTGACTTTATTCGTATTTATAAATAATTCTTAATGACTAAAGAAAACACAATAGCTGATCTGCTAAATAGGTTAGATATAGAAATTCAAAAACCTAAAGACTCTGTTCATAAAATTGTTTTAAAGATTACAATAGATAATATCAACAAACTATTGAAATAGTTAGACAAAACATTAACTTATAGATTTAGAATTTAACTTTTCTTTAGATAAGAGAATGAATATCAGTTCATAATTTTAAATATGAGTTTTTTAAACAGACTACTTTATTCTTTTTCACGAAATAGGATACTTCAAAAATTATCATATTCTAAGACATATATGTTCTATTCAATGAAGATGATATATTATAAATTTGGCTGGCTTTTTAAACTTGTAAAAAAATACTTAATAAGGTAGTTCTACTTTTCCTTAGATAGTAATAATCTAAATACAATATTTTTATTATTAATATTGACAAAATGTATAGTATAGAATTTACATATGAAGAAATGATTGATTCGATTAAAAACATTTCAAATCAATTATCTCAATCAATGTTCGATCCAGAGATTATAATTAGTGTCAATAGGGGAGGTTGTATTCCTGGGATATATCTATCTCATTTCATAGATAAGCCTCATGAAGCCATAAGTATTCAGTTTAGAAATTCAGATAAAGGTCCAAATACAAAAAGTATTGAAAAAAAAATAAAAAATTATAATTCAGTTTTAATAATTGACGATATTAATGATTCAGGTAGAACTATTAGCTTTATAAAAGAGATTTGTAAAAAAATACATACTGAGGTCCATTATGCCGTTCTTGTAAATAATTTAAAGAGTTCGGTAGATGTTGAATACTCTGGTAAATCTATTGATTCAAAACCTGATGATTCATGGTATATATTTCCATGGGAAAATTGGTGGAAGTTAAATGAAAAATAAAATATTATTAAAATACCTTGTATTACTTCATATTATAATAATATCATTATCTAATTTTCTAGTATCGATTCCTATAGAAATAATTGGAGTAAAACTGACATTAGCAGCTTTCAGCTTTCCACTAGTAATTGTTGCAACCGATTTAACTGTCAGACTGGTAGGTAAGTCAATAGCACAAAAAACTATTTCATTCGCATTTCCATTTGCAATTGTTTCATCCTTTCTAATTCTTTATTATGAGCAGAACTTAATATCAATTGCAATTAGAATAAGTTTAGCGAGTTCAGTTGCNTATGCTTTGAGTATACTTATTGATATNAANGCTTTTCAGTATTTTAGAAATAGATATTCNTANTGGTGGGTNGCACCTTCTCTTTCAACCTTCGTATCAAATATTATTGATACTTATTCTTTTTTCTTTACTGCATTTTATAATTCAGATGACATATATATGTCCAAGAATTGGTTTGAAATTGCTACAAATCAACTTATAATTAAAATTATTATAGGGCTTATTTTNTTTCTACCCATTTATGGCATAATTCTCAATTACTTAAAAAAAAGNATAATTAAAGNAGAAAAATAGATTAATTTACANTCAATTAAATGCAAGTAATTCCNAAAAACACAATTAGTTTTTTAAAAGAACTTAAGTTAAATAATAATAGGGA
>FUFK010043410.1_pt1 | contig 11232 bp, 11 predicted proteins | sample 1021851 | NCBI WGS metagenome assembly FUFK01 (sample SAMEA51879418, study PRJEB19060) | metagenome
ATGTGCCTGATCTCGGCCGCCACGGTGTTCACCAGCCGCCAGGACGTTGACGCGACGCTCGCCCGGCTGAACGCCGCCTTCGGCCCAGCCGAGGATTTCGCGGCGAACCAGTTCAACAACCGAGTCTACCGCGCGCTGGTGGCGCTCCACGCCGCCGCGACACGCGACCTGACCCAGCGGGCCCGCCCGCTGCCTCGCCTGACCACCTACGCCTTTCCGGCCCGCGTGCCGGCGCTGACGCTCGCCAATCGCCTCTACGGCGACGGCGGCCGCGCAGGCGAGTTGATCGCGGAGAACCGCGACGTGGTGCATCCGCTGTTCATGCCGGCCGTCGGCCGGGCGCTCTCGGCCTGATCCATGCCCTCGCCCGACCTGCTCTGCGAGGTGCGCACCGAGCGCGGCACCTACCGAGACTGGCTGACCGTCTCTGTGGCCCAGTCGATTGACGGCGGCTGGCAACGCACCTTCTCGCTGACCTGCGCCGAACCGAGCGAGAAGCTGCTGCAGGCGCTCGCGCCCGGCACCCGCGTCGACATCGCGCTCGCGGGCCAGCCTGTGATCACGCAGGGCTACATCGCCCGGCGGCAGGCGGCCTACGACGCCAACCGGCACGGCGTGCAGGTTTCCGGCTTCTCGAAGGCCGACCTGACGACGCGGGCCTCGGCTGAGGGCGGGACCGGCCAGTACCGCGGCTACACGCTCGAGCAGATCGCCAACGGCGAGTTGAAGCGGCTCGGCCTCAAGTTCCGGCTGGAGAACCCGCCGGCCGGCGCGAACGAGCCGTTCACCCAAGTCATCCGTCGCTACGGCGAGACGCCCTACGACATGATCTCGCGGCTTTGCCGGCAGCGCGGCGTGTGGCTGCGCGCGGAGGCCGACGGCACCATTGTCGGCGGGACGAAGGGAGGCGGCGTACCGACCTTCCCGGACGTGTTCGAGGAGGGGGTGAACATCCTCTCGGCGAACTGCGCTATGGAATGGCTGGCCGCGTCCGGATACGTCGCCACCGGCCAGCATCCCGGCTCCGACAACCTGTTCGGGAAGAAGGCCGCGGAGATCTCGGCCAAGACGACGCTCGGCGAAGGGGGGCTCCCCGGCCTCAACCGACGTGTCCTCGCCGAGATGCCGCTGTCCGAGAAGGAGTTGAAGCTCCGAACCGAAATGGAGGCGCAGGCGATCATCGCCTCGACGCTACGGGTCTCGCTCTCTTACCAGGGCTGGCTCAGCCCGACCGGCAAGCTCTGGAGCCTGACCGACTACGTCACGGTGAAGAGCCCGATGCTGTTTCCCTTCCAGGGCGGGCTCATGAACCTGCGGCTCTGGGGCTACGCCTACACGCAGACGCCCGAAGGACAGACGGCCACGGCGATCGAGCTCGTGAACCAGCAGGCCTTCAACCTGAAGAGCGTGGACGGGCAGGCGCCCTCTTCGTTCGAGCCGAACTTCTCCGAGCCCCAGCCCGAGGTCGCCACGTGAGCCAGTCGAGCACGCTGCGGTCCGGCGGCGACGACGCGGCGCGACGCTCCTATCTCGGCGTCTCGCGAGCAACCATTGTCCAAGCCGACGACAAGCCGAAGATGCAGGAGCTCACCGTCCGCGCTCGCGTGTCCGAGCAGTGGACCAACGTCGAGCACTGGCAGGGCTACGGCAGCACCTACGTCCCCCTGCCGCCGGACAAGGATGGTGAGGCCGAGGTGCTGCTGGCCTATCTCGGCGGCAGCCCGGACCATCCCGTTGCCATCGGCGTGGCCGACCGCAGACACCGCCCGAAGGACCTGAAGCCCGGCGACGTCGCCCATCACGATCACCGCGGGCAGTCCACGGTGTTCTCCGAAAAGGGTGTCACGCACCGCAGCCCGCTGACCATCACGCACGAGACGGTCGACAAGGACGGCAACGTCACCTCGTCCGTGGTGCAGGAGCCTTCGGGTAAGGTCACGATCAAGAACAAGGGCGGATCCAGCATCGTGATGGACGGCCCGAACATCACCACGCGACCCGGCGCCGGCGGCAAGCACGTCATGGACGGCGACGTCGACGTGAAGGGCTCGGTCACCGCGTCGAAGACGATTGCCGGGCAGGCCGTCACCTCCGGCGGGCAGGCCGTCCGTACGGTCTGAGGAGCCCACCATGGCCGACGTCCGCCTGACGCAGCAGGGTGCCGCGCCGCAGGCGGTGTCGATCGACCTGCTCCTGACCGCAGCAGGCCAGCTCGACACCAGCCAGGAACTCGCCACNGCNGTGACGATCGCGCTGCTGACGGACGGGCTCGCNGCNGANGACGACGANTTGCCCGACGCGCGCGACCCNAACCGGCGCGGCTGGTGGGGNGANCTCGACGCNGGNCCGATCTGGGANGGCTGGCCGATCGGNTCGCGCCTCTGGCTGCTCCAGCGCACCACCATCACCGGCGCCGCCGCCCGCAAGGGCGCGACCACGGCGCAGGTCAAATCCTACATCCTCGACGCGCTCCAGCCCTTCGTGGACCGCGCCATCGCCACCCGTCTCGACGTCGAGGTCGTGCGGGCCGGCGCCGAGCGCATCGAGGCCAGCATCGTCATGTGGCGCGGCGGCGACCGCATCCTGGACCTGCGCTTCGCCGACCTCTGGGCCGGCATCGCCGTCGCCGCGCCCCTGGAGGCCTGACCCGTGCCCTGGCAGACCCCGACCCTCAGCGAGATCCGCCGCACCAACCGCGACAACCTCGCCGCCTTCCTGCCGGGTGCCGACGCCTCGGTGCCGAACTCGGCGCTGCGCGTCCTGTCCGACCAGAACGCGGGCGGCGCCTACCTCAACCTGCTCTACCTCGACTGGCTGGCCAAGAACCTGCTCCCGGACCAGTCCGAGGGCGTCTTCCTGGACCGCTGGGCCGACATCCTGTTCGGCGGACGCAAGGCGGCGACCTTCGCCGCCGGCCGCCTGACGGTGACCGGCACCGCCGGCACGCTGCTGCCGGCCGGATCGGTCTTCTCGACCTCGGATGCGGTTCAGTACCAGACCGCCGCCGACATCCGCCTGTCGGCCGCGGTGACGCCGGTGGCTGTGACCTGCCTCTCGGCCGGCGCGCTCGGCAATCGCGAGCGCGGCGCGAGCCTCACCTTGTCGGACGCGGTCAGCGGCATCGCTGCCCAGGCCACGGTTCTGACGATTGCGGGCGGCGCCGATGCCGAGTCCGACGAGGACCTGCGGACCCGCATCCTGCTGCGCATCCGCAACCCGCCGATGGGCGGGCGCGACATGGATTACGTCCAGTGGGCGCTCTCCCTCGCGGGCGTGTCGCGGGCATGGTGCAGCCCGATGGAGATGGGGATCGGCACGGTCACCGTGCGGGTCATGTGTGACGATCTCCGCGCGTCCGCCAACGGGTTCCCGAGCCCGGACGATCTCGCCATCGTGCGGGCCTACATCGACACCGTGCGGCCGGTGACGGTCGCCGATTACTTCGTGCTCGCGCCGATCGCCTACGGCCTCGACATCCGGATCAAGAACCTCTCGAACGACACGCCGTCGATGCGGTTGTCCATCGCCGCCGCGATCCGGGCCATGCTCGCCGAGCGTGCCGCGCCGGGAGCGACAATCTACGCCGCCTGGGTCTCGGCCGCGATCTCGGAGGCCGTCGGCGATGGCTCGTTCGAGCTCGTCTTCGCGGACGCCGTGATGCCGTCGAAGGGGCACATGGCCGTGCTCTCGCCCGGGCCCGGTATCTCGTATCCCTCGCTTGTGGCCGGAACTGCCTGATGAGCGACCGGCACGTGCGTCGCGACGGCGCCGACTACGCGCAGGCCTTCGCCGACCTCCTGCCGACCGGGGAGGCATGGTCGCGCGAGCCCGCCAGCGCGCTGATGCAGCTCGTGCGCGGCCAGGCCGAGATCTGGGGCAGCACGGTCGATGCTCGCGCCGGCGACCTGATCGAGATCGAGAGCGATCCGCGCTTCACGCTCGAGCTGCTCGGCGAGTGGGAGCGAGCCTACGGCCTGCCGAGCCCGTGCATTCCGGTCGTCCAGACGGTGCCGGAACGGCGTCAGGCGCTCGTCAACCGGATCCGCGAGCAGGGCGGGCAGTCGCGCGCCTTCTTTATCGGTGTGGCGGCGAGCCTCGGCTACGCGATCACGATCACCGAGTACACGGCCTTCCAGTTCGGGCTCTCCAGCTTCGGGGGACGGCGCGGGCGGCTGAACCCCGGCGCGATGCGGTTCTGCTGGACGGTGCGGGTCACCGGCCAGCGCCTGACCCGCTTCCGGTTCGGTGCGTCGAGCTTCGGGCGCGATCCGTTCTTGTCGATCCGCCGCGCCGAGGACCTCGAATGCCTCTTTCGGCGGATCAAGCCGGCGCACACGCAACTCTTCTTTGACTACGCCGGCCCCGCCCCGACGGTGACGACCGAGCGCTTCAGCTTCGGCGCCTCGACATTCGGCGGCGATCCGCTCCTGCGCCTCACCCAGGCCTGAGACCTCCACTCCCGGAGACATCCCTTGCGCAAGCACTATCCGCTCAACGCCGCCGGCGCTGAGGATGCCGGCCTGTTGCCGTGGACCGACGGTGTCCCCGCGACGGGCGTCGAAGGCTCCTATCCTGGCCACGCCCTCATCACCGACACCGAGGCCGAGGTTCTTGCGGCCGCCGCTGCCGCCGGCCTCGTCGCCTCGGGCACCGATCTGACCCAACTCGCGCAGGCGATCTCGCGCGGGATCTACGTCGGCGGCTTCACCGGCTCGGCGAACGCACTCGCGGCCTCGCTCCCGAACTCCGTGGTGTTCCCCTCGCTGCTCCCGGGCATGCGCTTCCAGGGTATCGCCCTGGCGACGAACACCGCCGCCGTCACACTGACGCTGTCCGGCTTCGCGACCCCGCCCGGCTCTCTCGGCCTCCTGCGCCGCAACGGCGGCGCGATGAAGGAAGGCGACCTCCCCGTGGGAGTGCCGTTCTCGTTCGTCTTCGATGGCGCGGCCTACCGCATGGCCGTGCCGGTCCCTTCGGAGATCCGGGATGTGGCTTCCCCGGCCTCCACCGCTCTCTGGCACTCCGGCGTCGTGGGCGGCACGATCAGCGCGGTGACGGCGACGGTCTCGCCCGCGATCACGGCCTACGAGGATCGCACCCCGATCCTTCTGTCCTTCCCCAACGGCATCGCGAGCGGCGCCACGGGAGCGCTCAACGGCCTCGCGCCGATCCCCTTCCAGCGCAACGACGGCTCCGCGATCCAGAGCACCGATATCCCGCCGGGCGCGCAGGCCGCGTTCTCGGTCGTCGGGACGGGCGCCCTGCGGCTCATCGGGGTCGGTCGCGGCGAGATCCAGCGCATCGTGATCAACCCGACGCTCTTCGTGCGGATCGACGGCAACGACGCCAACGACGGGCTGTCGAACACGGCCGGCGGCGCCTTCCGCACCATCCGCGCAGCGCTCATGCGCGGCACCTCGCAGTTCAACTTCGCCTCCTCGGCGCTGAACGTGCGGCTGGGGCAGGCAGGCGAGTACGAGTCCCCCGGCGAGGTTCCGCGCGGCACCGGCACGATCAACATCGTCGGCGACGCGGCTGCCCCCGGCTCCTACATCGTCACCGGCGCTGGCCAGCCGGGACAGGGTTCGATTCAGGTCGCCGGCCCCGTGAACTTCGACGGGCTTACCCTGCGCAACACCGGAGCGCAGTCCCATACGCTCGCGGCGACGTCGAGCGGTCTCGCGATCGTGTCGAACGTCCGCTTCCAGAGCACGCAGGCCACCGCAGGCTCGCACGCGTTCACCGCCGGCGGGGACATCGTCATCGCCTCCGGCTGTTCCATGGAGGGCAGCGCGGCCTGCGCCCTCAACGCGAGCGACGGCAAGGTCTCGGTCAGCACCAGCGTCACGCTGCAGATCCTGGGCACCCCGACCTTCTCGACAGCCACGGCCCGCGCCTTCGGCGGCGGCAAGGTCGATGCCCTCGCCGGCAGCTCCGTGACGGGATCGGCCAACGGCAAGCGCTACGAGACCGCGGTCTACGGGATCATCACCACGAACGGCGGCGGCGAGAACTTCTTCCCCGGCTCGACGCCGGGTACCCGAGACAACGGCCTGTACCTGTGAGGGATGCCATGGCGCCGATCTACACGCCCTTCGACTGGTACTGGCACGCCGAGGACGGACGCCTGTTCGGCTCCAAAGCCGGCAAGGTGATCGCCGAGGGCGACGCGAGCTTCGTGGCTTGGTCGGATGCCGGTGGCGTTCCGACCGTCTGGCCCCGCGACGCGACGGGCGCGCAGACGCAGGCGGCCCTTGATGCCGTGCTCGCGGCTGCGGGTCCGACGTCCCAGCCGTCAATCACCTACAAGGCCGATCTCTGGCGCCGCTGCACCGACGAGGAGGCCGACGCGATCGACGGCGCACTCAAGGCGGCACCGGTCCGCCAGCGCCGCCTCTTCGAGGACGCGCAGTACCTCGACCATGCGGACGAGTCCTTCGTCTTCGCCCGCGCGGCTCTAAGCGAGCTGTTCGGCGAGGCCCGGGCTGCCGCTCTCCTCGCCATCTCCTGACGCCACGAGGCCGTCGTGACGAGCATCCTCGCGCTGACACCGCGCCTCGGCGTCAACATCACGACCTTCTCGAACAGCGCCTGGATCGACACGTTCCCCTTCCAGGTCGCGGGGGCAGCTGCGGGCTATCCCGGCCCGGGCAACTTCGGGCTCGGCTCGGTCACGGTGACGTCCGTCGCTCCGCAGACCCCGCTCGGCACGCACCAGGTCGAGGTCGTCGAGGTCGCCGCCGGGGAGGCGCCGCGCTTCACCGTGCACGCTCCCGACGGCACGATGACGGGGATCGGCCGGACGGGATCAGCCATCGTTGCGGGCGGGATCGGGTTCACGTTGACGGAGGGCGCGAAGCCGCTCGTCGTCGGCGACACCTTCCTGCTCGGCGTCACGCCCGCCCCGCGCGACATCACGGGCTGGGGATTCGCGCTGATGCTCCGCCGCGAGGTCGATCCCGACACGGTCTGTCTCTCCGCATCGACCGGCGCGGGCACCATCGCCAACGGCGGCGTTACCGGGCAGGCGGGCATGCGCGTGCAACTCGCCACGATGCGGGCGCTCGCGCCCGACACCTACCTCTACGACCTGATCGCCTTCGCCGAGGGCTACGACGTGCTCGCTTACACCGGAACGCTCCGGCACGTGCAGGGCATCACCGTCCGCGCTTCCTGACGGAATCTCCACATGCCGTTCGATACCGCAACTGGCACTTTCCTGGTGCCCGGCCCCGCAGGCGCGTCCGCTTACGAGGCGTGGCGAGGCCTTGGCAACGCCGGCACTGTCGAAGACTTTCTCGCGACGCTCGTCGGAGCCCAGGGGCCGGCAAGCACAGAACCGGGACCTGAAGGCAGGCCTGGTCGAGACGGCGCGGGATCGGTCACGACGCGTATCGCGTCCGCACCGATTCCGCCCTGGACCGCCGTTGTCGCCGATGGGGTCAGCAACTGCCTGCCGGCTGATCCGTTCAACGAGGCGCACCGCGGGCGGGTCTTCGGGATCACCGCCTATGGCGGGGGCGTCGGGTCGTCGGTGGAGATCCAGAACACCGGAGACTTGACCGGACCGGCCAATGCGTTCGAGGCGCAATCCGTCCAGTTCATCGGGAAAGGGGGCGTGCTCGCACCGTCAGCGCCCGTCGGCGCCATGTGGCGGCAGCCGGTGGCGACCGTCGTCTCGAATGGGCACGTCGTCGTTCAATTGGGAGAGGCCTCGCTGATCTACGACGCCCTCGACGCGATGCTCGGAGAGGGCGGCTTCTCGGCGCCCTGCCCGCTCGACCGCGGCGCCTCCCTGAGCGAGACCGGCTACGTCACCTCGGCGGCCAACGCCCGCGCGCTTATCGCCGCGCTTGCCGGCACCGTGCCCGCCGACCTGCCGCCGCGCCGTGGCCAGTTCCTGCGCGCGCTCGAAGCCGCACTGCCCGGCAGCATCGCCACGCTCTTCAATGCCGTTCCGACCGACCTAGCCGACCCGATCAACACGGCGTGGTCCCACACCATCGGCGTGGTGCCAGCCTGTCGCCTCGCGCAATTCGCCAAGACGACGCTCGGCCTCACCGACGCGCAGATTGCCGCCGCCATCGCCGCCGCACGATCCATCCAGGAGTGACTATGCTGCGACACGTCCTTGCCCTCGTCATCCTGGTGGCGGCTGCGCTCCACGGCACTCCCGCGTGGGCGCAGACCGCTTTCACCCAGGTCGAGATCGGCCTCCAGAGCGCGGGTACCTGCCCGCAGTTCGGCGTGCGCGACCGGGCGAGCAAGGCCATGGTGCCGCTCGGATGCGTGAACGCGGGCGCGTCCGGCCCGAGTTTCACGATGACGCCGGGCATCGTCTCCATGCGTGGAACGCTGCCCGCCGCCGACCTCTCGCTGGCCGGAACGCACAACCCGCCCGCCGTNATGCTTGGCGCCGGCAACCGGGTTAGCTTCTGCCCTGAATTGTCGTGTGTGCGCGGGCCCTACGACGGCTCGGTGGTGCCGGCCTTTTTCGACCATCAGCGGGCAAGCGTCCTGATCTCGGGCCCGTCCCAGCTCGGGGGGCAGGCGCAGGAGCAGCTTCTCGCCGTCATCGGAACCGCGGCCACGGGCAGCGTGACGGCCTGGCAGGCCGGCAAGGCCTACGCGGCCGGCGACGAGGTCAACCGGGTGAACCCCAACGAGACGGGAGCGGTCTACCGCGCCCGCACGGCCGGCACCAGCGGCGGCAGCCCGCCGCCGGCGGACCGGCCGAACGCGCTGCCGTTCCTTTTCAACGATGGCGGCGTGACCTGGGAGTGGATCAACGATCCCGTGCTGGCGGCCAAGGCATCCCTCTACGTCGAACAGAAGGTGAAGCCCGGCGCCGGCGGCACCTGGGCGCAGGCCACAAACGTCCTTCTCGACACGGGCCTGAAGCCGAGCTTCCACGTCAACACCGAGATGGACATCGGCAACAACAGCGGAACTGATTGCGGCTTCGGCAACGGCGATTGCTTCAATCTGTTCGTCCGCTCCGGCGGCACGAACATGCTGACCGGCAACGTCCAAATCGAGAGCGTGCCCCACGGCCCGCCGCACGCGGCCTATTTCGGGCTGCGCATCACCGGTCCTCGCACGGCCAAGCTCGCCGACATCGTCACGGACAGTTCCGGGGCTATCGGCCTCGGCATCTGCTCGACCGGAACCGATGTCTGCACGCACTCGACCGCCAGCATCAACGACAAGTCCGTATCGCCGGTGGGCTTGAAGCTGGAGGGCAGCTATGCCGCCTTCGCGATCCAGACCCCGGGCTTCACGGTCGATCCGAGCGGCTTTGCCAAAGTCACCGGCCTCAACGTCCTGACCGGCACACCGGGCTCGTCGAGCGCGTCTTGCTCGGCCGGCGACCTGCGCTTCGACGGCAACTTCGTCTACGCCTGCGTGGCCGCGAACACGTGGAAACGTGCCGCCCTGACGAGCTGGTGACGGACGCGCGCCGTCCGCGTGCCGTCTCGGCCTTCACTCCAACTTACTTCAGGGCGCACCCATGACCGATGACGGTCTGTTTCTTCGCCTGCTCACCGGGCGGGGCGTGCCGGCCGACGCGCGCGCGCTCGGCGTGCTCGGCGGCGTGCTGCCGGGCACGCCCCTGATCAGGAGGGGGCGCTCTACGACGGTCGGCACTGTGCTCGCGAATGCAGCGCAGCTCGGCCACACGCAAGTGCTCGATGTGGACTACCAGTGCGTCGACGAGGACGTCCAGGTCGGCATCATGACGCTGACCGCGCCGCGGGTCGTCTCGCTCCCCGACGTGGACGATTATCCACTCGGCCAGGATCTCGTCATTGCCGACGAGAGTGGTGTCTGCTCGGATGTGCGCACCATCACGATCCAGCCCGGCCCCGACACCGGCGATATCATTGGGGGCGCCGATGGGGCTACCACCATCGTCCTGTCCAGCCCCTACCAGGCCGTCCGCTTCCGCCGCGGCGCCGCCAACTTGTGGATCCGCCTGTGATGAAGCGCTTCCTCGCCCCCGTCCTCGCCCTGATGGCTCTGGGCGCGCCTGCGCTCGCGCAGACCCGAGCCCTGCCGCCCGGTGAGATCCGTGCCAACGGTGACATCACGTTCGGCAATACGCTCAAGCTCGGCCGGCGCGAGGGCACTAAGACCGTCATCACGCCGGACACGCTCCAAATCCTCGGCTCGGGCTCGACTGGTGACGTTTCCGCGATGACGGCGCGGCGCTCGGGCACGGGTGCCGTCCCGCGACCGCTCTCCGATCGGGACACCCGCTCGGTCAAGGATTACGGCGCCAAACTTGATGGCTCCGACGATACGGCGGCCTTTTCCCAGGCGCGGTCTCAGACGGCGGCCGGTGGCACGATCGAGGTTCCCGAGGGGCGATTCAACGCTCTGGCTGGCGGAGGGCCGGCAACCCCGATCCTGTGGCGCCTGCAGGGCAACACCTATGACGGCGCCACCCCGGTGGTTTCGATCGGCAAGGATACGGTCGAGACGACGCTCCACGGCCGGAAATACTTCGGCGTGGGCGCGACAAACCCCGATGAAGCTCCGGTCCTGCGGGTTGATCAGACCGTCACGCACTCGGGCGGAACCGGGGGGGCGGTCGTCAACGCTCTGAAGATCAATCAGACGCTCGGTGCCGCCTCGCTCGATAACTATGGGTGGGCCTTCAACGCGACTTTGTCGAGCAAGGCCTACGGCACCGGCCAGCACACCGCGTCGTCGGCCCTTGCCGTGCGTCCGCCCGATGCTCTGAGCGACGGAAAGGGGCAGCGGGCGACGATCTGGGCCGATTACAAGGAGGCCACCAGCCAGACCGGGCAGCCCTCGAACCTCGATGGCCCGCTCGTGATCGGCGAATGGGATATGTACGCCAACGGCGCCGATCCGGGCGGCATCCGCCTCGGCCTGCACATGCTGTTCAGCAGGTATAATCCGGCCGGCGCCGCGATGGGGATCAACTCCGCCATCGGCATCGGAACGAACGACACGGGCTCTATCCTCAGCCGGAGTTATGCCCGCAAGATCCTTAACAACGAGCTTAGCTTCACCGAGGCCGGAATCGACTTTTCTCAGGCCACAGCCATTGGCGGCGCTCCCGTTCTTCGGATGGCGGCGGGCCAGGACATCGCCTGGGAGGGGTCGGGCTCCCGCGTCACGCGGTGGGTTGATGGTTTCTGGCAGACGCGGGTCGGCGGGATCGAGATCCACCGCCTGACCGACAGTGGCGAGACGGGGCAG